>OKEP01000002.1_pt1 | contig 244150 bp, 238 predicted proteins | sample 1613401 | NCBI WGS metagenome assembly OKEP01 (sample SAMN04436852, study PRJEB24849) | human gut metagenome | biome: human gut; feature: NICU; material: stool | host: Homo sapiens | place: USA: Saint Louis, MO | collected 2011-09-28
TGATTGTCACGTTGTAGATTTTAAACTGCGTGGTCAGAATGGTGCTGACCTGCTCATTACCCGTAAGACCGATATTCGTAGCAGTGATATCGTGAATGTCGTTGCTGGTTCCCACGGCCTCATTTCCCGCCCACCCGTACCAGAAGGGACAGGTTGGGTAAATCCACTGGCGTATTGAACCTTCCGTCGGGACATTGGCGGTACTGTATACCAGGGAATCATCGCTGTTCACCATTGCCAAACAGTCATCACGTGCATAGCCGAAAATTTGGCGTACCCGCATATGGCTGGCACCGTTGGTGAAATGAATCCCGTCGCCGTTTTTGTTCGGCTGCCACAGGTCAATATCATGGATATAGCCATTTTTAGAACCATACCCAAAATCAGTCCCCCAGTTTTTTACGTTCTGGAGTTTGAATCCGCCGATTTCAAAATTCTGCGTACCGTAATAAATCAGCCCCGTACCTCGCCAGCCATATTCGTCGCCAATCCAGTAGCGTGGCCCGGCACCTGCAGGAATATCAGCATAGTACGCCACGTCAGCGCCGCTTAGTTTCGGGTAACCTGTGCCAATCAGACGGACGTTGTCCGTAATTTCCAGGTCCAGGCACAGACCAAACGGGTCGTCAGGATTGACAATAACACCGGCGGCGCGAAACAGATTGTCATGCACGCCGTCCTGCAATTTAATCTCAACATTGTCAAGAACGACCCAGACATTGCTGCGGTGAATAACCGCTTCGGAGATGATGAACTGCTGTTTTACGTAATCCGATGACAATATTAACCAGCCGCCTCCGGCATCATGCACCCAGTCCATTGCGTTCTGAATCCACTCAATATCGGTAGTACCGCTGAAATCCTGCAGCCAATACTCGTTCGGATAATCAAGTCCAAGACGCTCGCGCTCCGAAGACAGAAGTTTATGCAACTCGTCTTTATAGACATAATTGTAATAAACGATTGAGACAGCAGACCAGTCCGGTGTTCTGTCGGTGATTATCTGCTGCGCCCAGTACGCGGCCTCTTCGGGAATGACCACATACCCCGAACTGGAGAATACAGGACGATACGCAATAAGCGCCTTGTTTGCATCATAGAAAACAACGTTATACAGACTACTGCTCTGCCCTGGAGCCGAGGCTACAGGCAGGCCACTGAACAGGAGTCTTCCGCCAGTGCAGGAATACAGCCCGGTGGAGTAGTTAACGATACCGTCCTGCGTGATAGAACTCGCATTGATATTTCCGTTATCGAGACGGACAGGGATTAAATCGGATTTTGACAGTTTAAGAACAGCATCTGCAGCCCGGCCACGCAGACGGTGGTCAATCGTCAGTACCGCACCGGTGACATCAGCAGAGGGGGACGCGCCCTGGTCCAGCGTGTTCGCAACGACAAACCCGTCCTGAGCAATTTCACACTGGTAATACCGTGCCTGATACGCCGCATACGACGCGCACATAATCCCCAGCGGGCCAACGTACGCCCCTGATGAATCGTACAGCGCAGCTGCGTGGCCTGCGGTTGCCGATGTGGTGTAAACAGTGAGGCGCACAACGTCACCCTTGCGAACCGGGATCATCCCGGTCCTGCGGTAGCGTGTATCGGTGCCAAACGACCCGTTACCAGCGTTGACTGTACCGGGCACGGAAAATGCCACATAACCATACTGTGATGCGCCGTCAGGAGTTACGATCTCAGCCGCCAGCGTGTTCAGCATTTCAGTGCAAATCTGGACTGATGAGACCAGCCTGGATAATCCGCTGGCATTTTGCTGGTTTCCCACTGACAGATTATTAATTGACTCAGCCAGCACGTTAAATCCGGTCATCAGATTCTGCACTGTATCGCTGCTTTCACTACCTGAACCAGAGCTTGTGCCGCCCTCCGCCATAACGTGCAGCGCCGTCATTAAACGCTGGACGGTATCTGACATGAGTTCAACTGCGGCCCCGGATGGCATCTTCCGTCCGGTAGCAGTCAGGGTGCCACCATTGTTGATGTACTCATCGGCCAGAGAGCTTCCGTCCTGACTGCGGACATAAGTTGTTGAACCTGCCGGAATATCCGCGATATCCGCCTGGGCATCAGCAAGCGTCATATACTGCCTGCTGAGAGGTACGAGGTTTTGACGAATTTCATCGTTTTTCGCCATCATCTGGCGCCATGAATAAAGAGGGTCACCACCACGGTCGGGAACATCTGCGGCGGGACCATTAACCAGCTTATCCAGGCGCTCGGCGTTATCGAGCAACACAGCGGGAGACGTGCTCCCCAGCTCCGGGTTAAAGGCCATGTTTTTGCTCCAAAAAGAGGCATCGCCCAAACGAGGGTTTGAGCGAAAAGAGTTAATTAGGGGAGTTTTTGGTATTAAGCGACGTCGCCCGGGTATGTAGCGTCGTCGTACTGGTAGAAAATTTCTTTATATTCAGGTGCAGTAATCTGACAGTTGCTGTCACCGGATGGGGCAACCTCCTGGACTATCCCATGCCGCGCACCCTTTTCACTGTCGCAGAACAATAACTTCGGCGGATCAATATCTGGATCATCCATTATCCAGTCATCCGGATGCAGGTCGTCGTTGTACGGCACCGTCAGCGTGAAATCATCTACCCGTTGCGGCGTGAGCATTCGCGATGATGGTCGACCGTCCTGAAACTGTATCCAGCAGCGAGGATTCGCGTAGCTCCAGTCCAGTGGCTCCGTGACGTGCAGCGTAATTTCCTGGAAGTCGTAAATCATCGCGTCAATCAGGCAACTTTGGGTTTTCCCGGTTGGAATGTCGTCGGACAAAATGATGTGATCACCGAAGTCATGACACCATCCCAGCATTGAAGTCGTAGCCGTATAGGTTCGACGTTGGTGGAGATATTTCATTAACCGACGCATCCCTATACGCCAGGCGCGATCTGCAGTCATGGCAACATCAATGGTGTAGGCCTCCGTTTTGCGCGGAAAAGGATTTTCCGGCGTCCGACACTGTACGGTTTCCTCCGCCCAGGTCACAGGGTTGATATATTTCACATCCACGCCATCAAAATCATCCTCCGACGGGACCCTGAATGACGTCTGCATTTCCTCCACGGTATCCTGAGGAGTAATGATCCCTGTCCAGCTTTTGACGCCCTCTCTCCCGACAGAAAGCAACCCGTCAGACAGCAGAAAATACCCCATGCCAGCCTCGGCTATTTTGTCGAAAATATCCTTTGCTGACGTGCTGTCACTGCTTGCCTGGTGATCAAAATATTCTCCCCTTGGCGTCCAGTAGGTAGCCTCCAGCGTACTGAGCGCCGCAATGTCGATCTGGTCGTCGCGATATCCCAGACTGCGGGCAAGATGCAGGAACGCACCGCTGATTGTCCTGTCACCACCGCCATCATAATTTCGCGTGGCGACAACACTCACACGCTTGTCTGACTGCGCCGCCAGCTGGCCGCCGGTTTCAACCGTGATCCCTATTGTTGATATCCCTGCGTAGGAGGTCGGACGGGAAAGCAAACGACCTCTGAGCGCCTGCCAGAACATGCTGTCTCTCGCGTTGTTGCTCCCCTGCTCGTTACGGCGGCGGCATCGAACCTCCACCAGCCCAGGAGAGGACAGATCAAAACGCTCTGTAAAACCGAGGCCATTAATGTTTTTAAGCGCGTAAACCCCTGGCTTACTCGTCCACCCTGATCCGGAACCATAAACGCGATACTGGATTTCATACTCGACATGGCGGACCCGCTTATTCCCGTTGTTCTGGAACCCGCAAATTCCGTTTGGGAAAGCAAAGTTGACCTCGAAGGCGTCCACAACTTCATTTTGCGGGCAGGCCAGAAAAGGGCCGAGCCAGGTTTCATTATCGTTAATACCAGACGCGGCAAAATCCACGACGGTACGGGTCATAAAGCCTGACCAGGTGCTGTCAACGACACCGTTAACCACACGTTGTACGGTCGCAGAGGGGCCATCAGTAGACGCTATCTGGTATTCGTTGCCACGGTGCGCCAGGGAAATCCGCTGGGTGCCTTCCGGCAATCCGGAAAAGGCAGTGCCAGAATCGTATGCCAGCGTGACGCTGGCTGTTACCGCTGGGCTTCCGCCGCTGGAGGCTGCACCAGCAGTAAATACCGGGCTGTCACCAAATACTGACGCAGGCAGGAAAGATGACGTAATGGAACCGCCACGCCAGGGGCTGGAGATCTCGACGATACGTATCACGCCGCCATCATCCTGAGCAATGAGCCCCGAACCATTCAACCCGCCATTAATCGCTGCGAGCAAGCCAGACATTGTGCCGTAGTTGGCGACCAGAGATATGGTATAGGTGATACCCTGCCAGGTCAGAGCAAAGGTCTGGCTGGTTGTCGTAAAGTCATACGTTGACGGCGACGCACTGGCGCGTAATACCGCAGTCGCTCCACCGGCTCCCGGAATGGCGTCCTGGTGCGGGGTATACGTGGCGATCTGGAGATTATAGTCAGTACCGTTAAACGTTAGGGTGACAGGCATTCCGCTGAATGGCGCAATCTCTGACACGACGTCGCCTGTCAGCACGTTAAAACCGCCCTCGATGGATACCTGATAATTCACTGGCGCTTTCAGGGTGACAATTGCACCGGCGATCCAGCCAGGAGGAAGTTTGTTCTCATCCTCGTCTTCATCATTATCATCATCGACATCGAGGCCAGAAAACGAGACAGAGGCACCGCTGACGGTCATGGCATCAGCAACGATATCACTGGCGTCAGGGGCAGTCTGAGCCATATCGAGGCCGCTGCCGCTCGACGTTCCCCCAACTTCCGTTGAGTTGAACCATATCTCACTGCGACGATCCCCGGCCACATTATCGCCAGGCCCATAGCTGGTATATGAAAAGCCCTCGCCTAAGGTCAGCGCCGGAGTTTCTCCTACCAGAAAATCCCCACCGGTATAGGAGAAACGCCCATATCCAAGGCAGACAAACATTTCGACCGTCATTCTGGTGGGATCAGCGGGGTCGAATCGCGTTACCGGCTGCACCAGGTAATCCGGGTATATCCGGTTTCGCCCAAAAGCTTCCCTAACGGGATCGCCAAGCTTCGCTGTGTTGGCTTTAGCCGGATTCAGATCCAGCGATGAAGCGTTACTGGATGAAAAGCCGCCCAGTTCTGGTTTTGGGGCAAAGAATAATGCATATGCCGTAGACGCAATGGATACGGCCACCGAAACCCACGCGGCAATTTCAAGACCCGTGCCATACGGAATGGGATATATCCGCACGTCGCTGTCTGGCCGCAACAAACATAACGGCCATTCCGCCGGGGGGACTGCCTGGCCGTTCAGCTCGATCACGACAGGATGAGTTTTATCCTGTGAATAGCTCGGGACATTTCTGCTCATCCACTCATGCAGCGTCAGCACACCATGCTCGTGCGTTTCAAGGGGTTCACCCGGTAGCCGGGACGGGTAAAACTTTATCGTCATTGCCAAAACTCCACGCGGTTAAAGCGACGGATAAATCGCGACAGTGGCAGAAACGTAACCCCCGGGCCTGGATTGCATTCCGCGACCTGCAGCTGGTTATCGAGCATCACAACGATCCCAACATGGGAAACCGTTGAACCCGAATAGCAAGCCACTCCGGCACCTTCACAGGGTTCACAACGTTTCAGCGTAAGCATCAGCTTTCTCGCTTCCCGGTCGAGGCCCCCGCCTTCTTTGGTCACACCTGCAAAATCCGGCCATTCAGGTAGCCCCAGGTCGCGACGTATCTCATTTACAATGCCGAAGCAGTCGAGCTGCGGATGTACGCGCCCGCCCTTCAGCCAGGTGACTGAACGGTATTTATCAGGATTAAACATATTTGCCTCAGATTAGTAACGTAAGCCCGGATGCTCGGCGAGGTTGTAACGTTTACGGGGCCAGGCTGTTTTGAGGACATTCATATAGCCTGCCGTGACCTGAACTGCTGTCGGGGTCCAGGAGCCGGATTTGATATCGAGCGTATACGGTGATGATGCCGGAGCAGACAGATCAGATGAAATGTACCGCCGGAATGTCAGCGTGGCTGATTTCATTTCATCCAGAATTTTATCGATCGCCTCTGAAACCCGTCCGTCAATATTGCTGATAGCAAACTTTAAATCCTGTGTCCCGTCGGCGTTCCTGGCTGGCAAGGCGATATCTATCGCGCTGGCTTCAAACGTCGCCGGCTGACCATTTTCCAGCATCACGGAAACGTCATCCCAGCCACTGGTTAGCCAGTAGTTATCATCACCTGCCGATATCTGCAACGTATCGTGAATAACCTCCGATCCGCTGCTGGCATATAGCCGCTCAAGAATTGTCATGCTTCGGCCACTCTCTGTTTAGCGCAATATCCAGTAACGACTGGCCAGCCAGCCATTCCGGGTAATTCCCCCAGCCAGAAGGCGGTAAAGGGCGTTCCCATAATTCCAGCGTTGCGCTGTACTGCCAGTATTTTGGCGCGACCAGCGTCGGCCCTTCGTAAATATCCACGAACCTGGCTTTATAGGGCTTTACCCCGACTGGAGTCTGGAGTTTCAGATAGAACCAGGACTGGCCATCTTTAAGCGCATCCCTGAAAAACGCCTCAAACACCTGCGCCAGAGCATCAGTTTTAAAAATCCATTTAACTGATGCCTGGGTGGGTGTTGAGGTATATCGCCTTCGTTGTTGAGCGCGACCGGAAGTCATCTCCGTTCGCAGTAAAGGTGATATGGGCTTAAACCCGTACCCGTCCATAAGCGGCATGGGCAGGTATTCATCCGGGTAGAAAATATCTGCCATGAATATTCCCTCCGGGCAGGTCTATCTTGGTTTTTTAGATTGGAGATTTGAATAAATAGCCCGACCGAATTTCTTCTGGGGGTTATTTACTTCGGCGGTTAAGGTGTTAACTATCCGCTGTTCCAGAGCGTCATTCCTTCGCTCAATTGCCTGCATCGTTATGTCATCCGGTTTACCGGTGAACGTACTTCTGGCATCTACGCTGACAGCAATTCGTGGCTGTGCCTGGATCTGCTTCGCAGCGTTCTGTACCGCCGGCGATTCCCGCCCAACAGCTTTGACCCCCAGCGAACCATCAGCACCACGGGTAAGCGGCATGATGGCTTCCGGCCCGGCCTCGCCGAATACACCCGCACCTTTCGCAAACGCAAAATATTGGGGAGTGCTGTAAACACCATTGCTGTAGGCAGAAAGTGACGGAGAATCGTAAACGCCTCCGAGAGCGTTAAATGAAAAATTAGCTCCCGCGCTTTGAATAGCGGTACCACTACTTGCCGCACCGCTGGCACCGCCAAAAAGACTACCGAACAACCCACCCGCTCCGCCGCCAAATGACGCCATAATCGCTTTAGTGATCAACGCCTGTGTTGCCATCTGGATCAGCGTCTTAATCACCGTTTCGCCCAGGGAAGAAAAAATATTCGACATCCCATCTTTAAACGAAGCAGCGCCTGTCAGGACGTTTGTCAGGTTGTTGGAGATAGAGTTAGTGGTGGCATCCAGAATCTCGCTGGTTGCAGTGGCAGCCATTGAACTCAGATCAGAAGCCTGATCGGCATAGTTCATCAGGGAATCGCTGATCCCCGCGCGCCAGTCTGACTGCTGTTCATCGGTTTTTTTGTAATACTCCTCCTGAATATCCAGGCGTTCGGCAAGCGCTGTTTTAAGCGCTTCCGTTTGCTTTTTATACAGGTCTTCGGAAATCTGCCCACGACTGAAATCACGCTGTAAGTCACGCTGCTGCCTGAGAAAATCAGCACGAATATCCGCCATTTCCTTCATTCGGTCACGGGCTTTATCCCCCTGTCCCGCGCCGAGGAAATCGATATTCCCCCTTTCCCGGGCGGCAGCATTACTGTCGGCCAGACCTTCGTGGAATGTTTTTAACTGTTCAGCGATATTTTTCTGATCAATAAGCGCCGCATTGTGCAGCAACGTTTCCTTTTTGGATTTTTCAAGCGAAGATAATTCCCCCTGAGTAACCTGATATTTCATCTTTGCCAGTTCAGTGTTTTGGCTGGAAAGAGCAATTTGCTCCCGTTGCTGTTTAATCAGCCGGGTATAGGTATCTTCGGTTTTCTCCGCCTCGGTTTTCCCATGCCTTCCTTTTGGCTTGGGTTTATTTTCCTGGTTGTTTCTCCATTCATTCAGGCCGTTATTAATCAACTCCTGCCGTCCGGTCTGAAACTGTGGGTCGTTAGTTAACCCCAGGTCATCCGCAGCATAACCCAGTCGTGCGCGCTCTTTGTCCTCACCTTTGAGTTTTGAAAGCGCCAGATCACGACGGCTTTTTTCAAGTGCAGCCGTTTGCTGGGTTGTGAGGTCTACCTGCGGTAAGCGTAGTGGTGCGTTTACCAGCCCCTGCCGGGCCATGAGGAGATTATTTCCGAGACCCAGCAAACGGTTAAATTCAGTATGCTCACCGTTCATCATTAATAACGATTGATATGCTGAATTCTGTTCTGCGGCCTGCTGCCGGATTAATGCTATTCGCCTGTTCTCTATCCCTTCCAGTACCGACTGGATCGACTCAGACTTAGCCTGCATCTGAGTCAGCCTCTCCTGTTCAACGGCCAGAGCGGAAGTCGCTTCTTCCAGACTACGGGTGACCGTTTCAACCGAAGTAAGGTGGTTTATCATGAAACCGCCACTGGTTGTCGGCCCGGGGTTGGACAGAACATACTGATAGCCCGCGATCTCTTCCTTCAGGCTTTTTACTTTTGATGCCTGTGCATCAACAAGACGATTTTGCTCCTCCAGCGCCTGACGGGTTTTGGTCTCATTATCAGAAACTTCGGGCAGGGACATTGATTTTGTCTTTTCACGGACTGCATCAATGGTGTTTGCATATTCCTGAGCGGATAATCTGGCCTGTTCCTGATTCTGGTACATCGTGTACCAGGCACCGGCACCAAGCAAAACCAGCCCTGGAATACCGCCAACGAGGCTTAATGCTCCACCCATGAGCCGGGAACCTACAGCAGTAACCGAGTTCAGCGCAGTCTGAGCGGATACTCTGGCCTGAATATTACGGTTAAGTGACTCCTGCGCCAGTGAGAGCCGTTTTTCTGCGGCGGCCTGCGCGTCTGTACCCCGCGCCGCTGCCAGTGCCTGCTGAGCACGATAAACTGCAGCACGCGCGCGAGCTGTCGAAACCTGCGTCCCTCTGACCTGGGCTTCAGCTAAAGCTACTTCACTTTTTGCAGCATTAATAATCCCAGCCGTTGCAGAGCTGGCACCAAGAGCCATATTTCCCAAATATCGGGCTGCACCAACGGCAACAAGCGCTCCGGCAGCAGTGGCGACCTGATCAATATTGTTGGCTACGCTATCAAGTAATCCGGTTAAGGTATTTGTCGCGCCACTAGCTTCATTAGCTCCACCGACCCATTGCATAAAAGCGTTTTCAACTTTTGTTGCCGACGATGAAACTGTCTGCGGCAATTCACCATATTCATTCCGTAGCTTACCAAGCTGGCTGATGAGGGCTGGCACTACTTTATCAATGGTTAACTGCCCCTGATCCGCCATAGATTTAAGGTCTTTACGCGCAACCCCCATCCCTGCCGCAAGCGCCCGTATAACCCTGTCGCCGCTCTCGTTGACGGCATTGAATTCTTCACCTCTCAGCACGCCCTGCGCCAGAGCCTGGCTAAACTGAGTGATGACCGAGCTGGACTCCTGAGCATTCGCGCCAGAAAGTTTTAAACCAGTAGAAATAGCCTCAGTAATATCCAGCACCTGGCTGGAGCTGTAACCATATTCCCGCATTGAGGCTGCTGAACGGGAAAATAAATTAGCGTTGTCAGAAAAAGATGTACCCGTTTTCTGACTGATATCCATCAGCTGTTTTTGAGAGCTGGTAAAATCATCAGTTGATTGAGATGCCTGTTTTAGGCGGGCGTTTACTGAATTCCATTCATCAGCCAGGGCTATTAAATACCCCGTAGCAAAAGCACCAGCAAATGCCCCGGTTAACCCCAGTGCGGTAGCCTTTGCTGACTCCATCTGGTCAGTTAGCTCAGCAATAGAACGGCGAGTTTCCCGAACTGAAGCCGCAGCCTGCCTGCCGCCATTCTGCATTGTCTTATAATAATCAGCCCCCATACGTGACGCGCGGGCTATCTCGGTCTGGAATGACTGAGAGTTAGCAGAAACTTTAATGATAAGTTCACGCAGGGTTGCCATTTCATTTCCTCAGAAACAAAAAGCCCCACATTGTGGGGCTTTTTTATGATTTCAATATTATTAAATTAAACCAGCTTTTTTCCTTGCTTCTTCCAGATAATCTTTTTCTGGTTCCTCTTTTTTATGAGCAAGTGCAATCAGAAGATCAATTTGAGCACTTTGCTTTTCAGAGATTTCTTTAAGCATAGCGATCTGATCATTAGCTCTTACGCTTCCTCTGTTCAGGAAATACCAGATAACAAGATCAATAAGGCGAGCAAAAACAAATAATAATATCCAGCCAGTAGTAGTCATTTAAAGCACTCCGTGTGTCAAAAAAAACAACATAACACCTGTTATGAGTGGCATCCACACGAATTATTACTGGCTATGCTGACGCAGCCAGCAGCGCCGCTTCCAGCCCTGCAAAGGGATCGCCGCGGTCGTTTACCTCAATCTCTTCTGTGCTCCACTGAAGCTGAGCATCTTCAATGGTGACTTTACCGCCCTGCGCTCCGTAAACCGCAGATACCAGCTGAGCATTGAGGATATCGCCGCGAATATCGCCGATTGGGCTGATACGGTCGTACTCAGCCCACATCCTGAATTCGCCAACCGTCATGGTTTGTCGCAGTTCGCCCAGCGTGCGGCCCATCCGGAGCGCCAGCGCCATCAGGAACTGCATGCCAGGCATTTTTACTTTGCTTTGGCATCATCCGCGTCACGAATGAGATCAAGCGCCTGTTTCAACAACCGGGAATGGACAGGGCCATAAATTGCTTCAACCTGCTCGGTATCATCGATGGTGAAAACGTACTGCAGGTCGGTATCCAGCAGAATATCAATGAATAGTGTGACATCTGCCCGCATCGTGCGGAACGCGCGTTCTGAAGGGGTCAGTTCTGGCACCTCTGGCGCTTTCTGCCCTTCCGGTAGTTTTGGTTGTTCCGGGCTGGCAATCCCCTGCCAGCGAATCCAGGCTTCAGCCGATGGTTCACGAATAATAACTCTGGCGTTTTCCCACTCCGGAACGGTGACTTCTTTTTTACGGAAACCCGCCATCGGGGCCAGTGCCAGCGCTTTAAGATTCTGTTTTGACATTAAGTTTATCGCCGGTTTCCCGGCGCTCCATTAACTGATGGTGACGGTGCAGTCAGATGAGGTGATAACGTTCGCCGGAGTGGCAGAGTCAGTGACTACACAGGAGTAAACACCGGCATCACCAGAAACTGCACTGGCCTTATTAAACGTTGCGCTGGTCTGCCCGCTGACGGTTGACGAACCTTTTTTCCAGACGTAGGTGTATGGGGCTTTACCACCTGTAGCCACCACACTTAAGGAAAGTGGGCTTCCGGCAGTAACCGATTCAGTGACTGGCAGATCGCTACTAAATGCAAGGACGCCGGAGGCATCAATATTGCTCGGCTTACCTTTCAGACGAAGGGAGAAAGTCGCAGCAACAACGCTATTTGCCTGTGAATCCCAGGTGTGCTGACGTACCTCGGCGCGCATCATGAATCCATTACCAGACGGGAAAATAACCTTAAATCCATAAACGCCGTCGTTATCGTATGCTGCACGAAGTGCATCCTGCGCCGGGTTGCGGTAGAAGTTACCGGAGAGAGACATCTCAGACGGTGCCGGGAGCCCGTTGATATTTTCCGTTTCTTCGGAGCATAGCGTTGTAACGTCAATATCGTTTTTCTGACCAGCGGTAAAGCTGGCCTGTTTAATGGTGCAGCTCAGGTTGAGCCAGGTCGCCGATGCCAGCTCTTCCGCAGTGACCGGCACTGATGTAATCATTACTACCGTTTTTTGGGCGCGTTCAAATAGTGCTGACATTGCAGCCTCCATAAATGAAAAAAAACCGCCAGCGGCGGTCAGGTTGGATTGGTTTCAGTCAGGCAATGACGGTTATTTCAAGCGTTGCCCGATGCAGGTGAGTTGTGGTGTCGTAGCCGGGGATTTTTGTCACCTCGGTAGGAGAAAGCACTTCAAGCCGGGCAAGGGCCTCAAGCCGCAACGCCCTGGCCTCATCGTTAGTTTCTGCCCACACGTCTATCTGAATGTGCAGCGTCGATTCGGCCTGCCCGCAGAACACATCCCCGGCAACATCAGTCGGTATCGAGAAAATGATGTAAGGAGCGGCCACCGCGGGTAAATCGTCGCTGCCAAGCGGCACCACATACGGATAAACCCGCCCGTCTGCCAGCGGAGCAAGCAAAGCGTAGATATCATCCTCTGTCATTTCGCCAGCACCTCATCAATCGCCTTGTTCATTCGGTTCATTGCTGCCTGTGCAGCTTCTTCCTGCCGGGTATCAAACGCAGGACGCACAAAGGGATGTGCAGGGGCCGTAGCAGTCCCAAGTTCGACAAAGCGCCAGTAAAAAGCATTCCGCTTGTTGCTGGCCTTCATGGTGTTGTCGCTGTTCCCTGTTCGCGGATTAACACCACGAATATGCACCCCCGAGGAAATTTCACCGCGTCGGCGGCTTTTCTGGGTGACGACAACAACGTTTTTCTTCAGCTTCCCGGTTTTCTCAGGAGCCCTGTCAATCACTTCCTGCCGGAGAACTTCGGCCCCGGCGCGGGTCGAATCCCGGAGGACTTTATTGTTTTCAGCTTTGCTGAGGGTCTGCAGGTCTCGGGCGATATCCTGCAAACCGGAAAAATCCAGATTCACATCAATCATTTTTCGGTCCCCTGTTTGCAGAGAATTTCCAGCCGGGTACCTTTGATATCAGGAACCGGAGGCCCGGTAACGTTAAGAACTGCGCCTTTAAACGGGCCGGTCCGTACCTTCAATCGGGATGTAGCTGAAATATCCCTGCGAAAACGCACCCAGACCCGGATTGTCGCATCAGCATGCTCTACGCCAGCGGCTAAAAGCTCCCGACCGCTTATCCCCTTAACCTCGGCCCAGATGGTTTTCCCATCTTCCCAATTTTCAACGGGCTGGCCTGAAGGCGTTCTGGAGGTTGTGAAGTTCTGAATGGTGAGCCGGTGCCGTAATCGTCCTGCCTGCATAATTCCCCCGCTTAAATACCATAAATTTTGTAAGGCTGGAGAAGCGCCTCGACAGTAAACGGAATATCAGTAGCAGCCTGACCGACAGAGACCGTTTCACGGTTTTCGTACCAGTGACCGATAAGCAGAAGCATCGCTGCTTTCACATCATCGCCAGGGAGAATTGAATCAGGATCATCTGCATACCCCTCGCTGGTTTCGGACTCATACATTTTGCGACGAGTCCATGTTTCGACGTAACGAGAAGCAGCTCCGATGTAGAGGGTCAATATTGAGTCATCATCGGTAAAATCAGGCTCAATGCGACAGTGCTCTTTAACCACTTCAAGTTCTAACATTATTTTTTAGCCTTCTTCTCTGGCACGGTTTCCGGCTGTTCCGGCTGTTCCGGCTGCGCAGGATTATCAACATTCACCAGCCGTGCATATCCCTTTTTGACCAGTTCGCGACCGTGCTGCTCCTGCGTCTCCAGTAACTCACCCTCAGCCACAACTACACCGCCGAAGTAAATTGGTTTAACCGCGATAAGCTTCATTGTATTCCCTCAAATATTGCGGCCCGAAGGCCGCACAAGATATTACTGACCGCCAGACGCCGGAACAGTGAATGAGCCATAAACAAAGGCTTCAGGACGTTTAACGGCCAGCGCCAGGCGCTCTTCGCAACGGATTGTGATCATGTTTTTCTCGAAGTCGTCGGCGTTCTCAGTAGAGATGACAACGTTCGTTTCTTCACGGTCAAAAATCTGCGCACCGGCACTAAATGCCCCGGTCAGGAATTTACCCTGGAATGCCGTAGCTTCTGTCGCAACGACCGGAAGGCCCCAAAGAGTCGGCCCCGTCAGAGCTGCAGGGTTTGCCAGGATGTAGCGGCCCAGCGTGTCTTTGGTCAACTCAATTTTCGCCCAGTCAATGAAGTGCAGGACGTGACCGGATGCCGGGAAACGGGCAAGCTGAGCCTGCAACATCGCGAGACGCAGATCGTCAATACCGTTCTGATTCTTAACCTGAAACGCTGCCGCAAATGCTGAAGCCTGCGGAATGATGCCTTCCAGATGAGCGCCAGTACCATCGCCGAACAGAATTTCCTGCTCTTCGACATACTTCAGGCCGAAGCGCATTTCAGCATCCACCTGAGACTGCAGTTGCGAAAAGTCATCGAGGATCTGTTTGGATGCCTTGAAAAGATGCGCAATGGTTCGAACTGGCGTGATTTTTTCTGCAAACTCAATATTGCTGTACGGTTTGGTCGTATTTTCTGCGACCGCCGCTGCGTTATTGGTAAAGCCAGTTTGCTGCACCCAGTAAATGGTGTTTGATGCCGTTGTGCCTGGCGCGATCAGATCGCGGATAAACAGACGCTGCTTAGGCGCGGTATCAATACCCGGCAGACGGTCAGGAGCAACAATATTGCCGGGGACATTAGCGGTAAGTAGCGCCGCCTTCACCGGAATTGAAATCCGCTGGCTGGCCGCGACGCTGGCAGCAAAGGTTTTCAGCGCTTCAGCAGAAATAACCTGCTGACCTACAGATTCCACAACCTGTTTTGCATTTGCCAGCGGCATCTGCGCAACATGCTGCTCCAGTTCACCCAGCGCGGCTTTAAGAGTTTTTTCGGCTTCTTTCAGTGCGTTGAGTTCAGACGCCATTTTATCCACGGTGTCTTTGGTTTCCGCCGACAATTTGCCGTTCTTCTTCGCCTCAGTCAGCGCCTCTTCCGCTTTGGCGTTAAATTTTCCGGTCGCTTCCTCAATGGAGGCGGTGACTTTTTTAAGAATATCGTTCACGTCAGACATAATTTCTCCGTTACTGGCATGCGTTCGCCAGGCCGCTTAATGCGACATCCAGCTCAGCTAAAATTTCAGGGTTGGGTTGGGTAGCGCCCGGCTTACCATCGGGATCGGCAACAGCGCCCGGCGTGTTACCAGTTAAAGCTTTGATTAATTTCCGGCGCTCAGACCGGGGGGTATTTGTTTTCGCCAGTAGCGCATCAAGTTTTCGCAGCGCTGCAGACGGGGAGTCATCACCATCGCTTACGGCATCAGCAGAGAGCAGACTGTCGGCCAGCCCTTTTTCTACGGCATCACTGCCTCCGATATAGCTTTCAGCATCCATAAGCTGCTGTACGGTCGTGATATCAAGCCCTGAACGCGCTGAATAGATATCTGCCATAGCAGTATCAAATGGCTCAAGAGAAGCCGATAATTCCGCAAAATCATGGCGGTTGCCCATCGCTACTACCCAGCAGTTATGGATCATCAGAAAGGCACCGCGTCCGATCTGTATATCGTCCCCGGCCATAGCGATAATTGAAGCGGCGCTGGCAGCGATACCCAGCACTTTTACAGTGACTTTCCCCTGGTACTCGCGGAGAAGGTTATAAATTGCCAGTCCTTCAAACATATCGCCGCCAGGAGAGTTGATGTTTACCGTCACATCTGCACCGTTCATCGAACGTAGAGCGCCTGAGATGCGTTTTGCCGTGACACCCTCGTCCCAGTAATCACGTCCAACAACATCAAAAATAGAAATCGAGTTGTCATTATCGGATGCAGCCCTGATCCCACCATTCCAGCGCTCAAGCGCTGAGGGCTGGGGCTCACTGGTAACACCCGCGCACGGGCGTCCCGCCGGAGCAACCGGAAGTTGTCTAATTGTCATGGGGATTGGCTCCTAAGCAGCCTGTTTAAGTGGCGATTGCTCGAAAGGAATATCAGGGAATACGTGGTTATGAAGTTCTCTAACAGCCAGCGCCTGAACGGCCGGGTTGCTGTTTTCGAGATTCTTCAACTGAGTCAGGTTCAGCTGAACTGTATAAATATCCCCGCCTTCAATTGGTGGCATATTTTCCAGCCTTCGCACATCGTTGCGCGACATCCAGCCATTCTGCAGGGCGCTGGTATAGTAGGCGGCACGTCCTGCGCTGTCGGCTCGCAGCAGACCCTCAACGGAGAACTCAGCAAACAAATCCTCATCACTGTTCAGAAGGCAACGCGAGATTTCCTGCTCAATATTCACCAGCAGGGGGCGCAAAGTATGGGTCAGGAACAGCATGTTCATCCCCTCAAGACTCGACGCCCAGCTTGATTGTTTTGTCGTATGGCCGACCATAAATGGCGGCACGCGAAACCAGCGACAAATTTCCTCAATGCTGAATGAACGGCTTTCAAGAAGCTGTGCGGCTTCCGGGTTCATGGTGACATTCTGGTATGTCAGCTCATTTTCCAGAACCATCAGTTTCCCGGCGTTTTTAGAACCAATAAAAGATTGAAGGTTTTGACGCAATCTTTCTCGCTGTTCCTTATTAAGCGCCGTTTTTGAAGACAGGAATCCGGTACTTTGCAGGCCGTTTTCGAAGATTTTCGCCGCGGCTTCATCAACCGACATGGCCGCGCCGAAAACGTCAACCCCGGCCATTGTCGGCATCATCCCGCACACACCATCAAGACCAAACCCACGAATGTGCATCATCCTGTCTACAGGAATGATCCGCTGAACGCCGTTATCCGTATAGGTGTACTGTAATTTTCCGCTATCGAGTCGCTTTACAACCATATTCTGAGGAAGTAACGGGACCAACGATACCAGCTTGCTACCGATATACAGCTTTTCGACAAATGCATTACCTCGCAGACAAACGCTGGCCACAATCATCAGCATGAAGCGGGAAGGTGTCATTTCCGGGTTCGGACGCCTGCACAATATCTGGTAGGCGGGATTGTTCTGGGCCAGCTTTCGCGATCCATCTGCCTGCCTCTCGTAAATTTTTAGCGGTAGCGTGGAGACCGACTCACTTAGGAGCCTCACACACGCCCAGACGGCAGAAAGCCGGATAACTTTGTCAGCGGTGACCACTTTTCCGCTACTGCTGGTTCCGAACCACTCCCGCCAGAATTCACCGTTCGTCAGGCTTATGGGAACACCAAGCCAGTTTAAAAGAGCGCTCTTAACACGCCCTGGTTGCTGTTTATTCTTAGCCATCAGATACCCACTATGATCGGATCGTCAAAAAAGCCCTCAATATCGCCATCATCAGGCTCATAACCTTCTGCAGCACCAATTGCCATCGCTGACGCAACCACACCATCTATTCGACCAGTACTCTTTTTCTTGGCGAATATGCGGTTTTCTTTTTGGTCGGCTTCGGTTACGGCGGAAGCAGCGTTCCATCGGAGGCAGGGGTTTGTTTTAATAATGATTACGCCATCATCCAGCATCTGTTCAAAGAGTTCGATGGAATGAGGCATCCACAGTCCAGAATCCTGCGCCTTGTAATATCCCTGTCCGTGAGGAATAAGCGGTACCGACACAGAAGCGCTCTCCAGTTCCGGTTCAAGATATTTGATGCGGTACTGGTCGAAGGCGATCGCTTTGATATAGAACATCTGGGAAAGGTCTGATATTCGCTCAGCAACGAAACCATATTTCACCGCTTTACCTGGAGTGGTGTGAATAAATCCGTCACGCTCCCAGGCATCATAAGGTACCCGGTCCGTTTTAGCCCTTTCCAGCAGAGTATCTTTCGGCGTCCAGAACTCTACGAGCAGGCGGCGCTTTTTCGGGAAAAACAGCGCCAGCGCCGTTAGGTCGCGAGTTCCTGAAAGGTCCAGGCCGCCATAACATTCTTCTCCCTGCAGCTCCTGCAGGTCAAAGTCCTCTTCGCACCCCATCCACACATCGCTACTCATCCAGGGGTTATCGGCATCCACCCACTGACAGAAGTTTAACCGCCTAACAATGCTTTCCTTCGACGGCATCCCCCGAGCCTGAGTAACCTGCTCACGCAGGTAGCGATCGGTAAAAGTATGACCAAGAGAGGGGTTTGCTTTTTTCCAGCAGGACTCGTCCTTGAATGGGTCTTCTCCTTCGTCCAGGGAGCAAATGAAAGAAAAGAAACTGTCATCCTCAATCGAGCCTTCGGCAACTTTACGCCCATACTCGTGATAGTCGTAGCAGACGCTGGTTTTGTCGTGGCCGCTGTTAGTGATCATGAAAATCAACGCCTGGCGACGACCTTTCGTCCCGGCGCGCATCATTTCCACAACCTGGTTGTTTTTGTGCTCGTGAATTTCGTCAATCAGAGCACAGTGTGGGCGTGGCCCTGACTGCCCATCATCCGAACTGATAGGCCGGAAAAATGAGCCGGTCTGAAGAAACGCAAGGTTCCACTCTTTCCCGGCGCCGCCTGATTTGTTTATTCGCTGCGCTAACGCAGGGGACTGATCCACCATCGCGACAGCATCACGAAAAAGGATCATGGCCTGGTCTTTTTTCGTTGCAGCTGCATATATCTCGGCACGAGGCTCCTTATCTGCTGTTAAACAGTAAAGCCCCACTCCGCCTGCCAGTGGTGATTTGCCGGAACCCTTACCAGATTCAACGTACACCATGCGAAATCTACGATAACCATCCGAGTTCTTCCAGCCGAATATCGACCCTACAATAAAGCACTGCCACGGTAGCAGGTTGAAGGGTTTACCTTCATGCTCACCGCCGTTGAGCTTCAGTACCTTGGCAAAAAAGTCGATGGCGCGCTGCGCCGATGCAACATCCCATACCAACCCGCGGGCATGGCAGGATTCCAAATCTTTGAGATGTCGCTTACAGGAATTCCTGATGTCAGGCCCGGCGATTTCTTTGCCGGAGTCTACATCCCGCGCATATTGCGTGGCGGGATCAACCGAAGAACTGGTTGAGCGGGTCTTCTTCTTTTTCTCCACCATCCACTTTCACCTTCGTTCTGGCGGCCGGAGTCAGACCGAATTCAACCAGGTAACTTTTAAAACGTCGATCAGCATCCGCCAACATTGCTACTGCCGGGTTAGCCTTAATCAAAAAACCGCCCTCGGTCTGCACGGTGTAAGTTCGCCCCTCGTCAGCAATAGTCAGGCGAAGCTGCAGAATGTCGGCGTAAATATCGCAGAGTCGTTCGAGCGCCAGCGTATCGGCAATGGTTAAAATGCCCATGCCATCCAGCAGCACGGTCAGCTTCCCCCACGCCACCTTTCCCCAGTCAGTGAGGTGCTCTGGAGGGCTTGGTATTTCTCGCGCTGGCGATGGTTCTTTGTCGTTAAGTTTGCGTTTGCCCGGGTTGCCGGTAACCACTTTGAGGTGGGTCGGTTTCGGGCGTCGTCCTGCCATCGGAACCTCCCGGAAAAAAACTTTTCATTTCGCGGTTGTGCACAAAAAGGATTGGCGGCGGTCATTTGGGTTCGAGGTTTTGAACTTTTGACCCGCCCCTCCCCCTCAGATGAGAATCGGTTTCATTTGGATGCTAATGATTTCAAATTACAATCACTTTTGAGGTATATTGATAATGGTTATCATTTAAACCAATGAGAAGCCGGGTCCAGTGGCATCCCGTTTTCATCGCAGCCGATCACGGTTCCACGCTTCTCCATTCGCTGCTTCGTTGAGTCGTGGTGCTGCTTACACAGTCCTTGCCAGTTCTTCCGGCTCCAGAAAAGCTTTTGCGCCTTCGCTATTGCCTGTCTGTCACCAGAGCGCAGAGCCTCTTTCAGTTTGTGCGGGATGATATGGTCAACCACCGTTGCTGCTGTCACCCTGCTTTGCTCCTGGCACATGACGCACAAGGGGTGCGCACGAAGGAAGATAAGACGCTCACGGTCCCACTTGCTGCCGTATATGCGTGGTTCTTTGATCATGTAATCGCTCCTTGAGCATTATCACAGGCACTCAGTGAATGCCTGCTGTAATGCCTTAGCTGGCCTGCTCTGCGATGGTATCAAACAGCGTCAGCGCCTCGGTCGATTCCTGAACTGCTTTGATGGTCCGCGCCACCACTTCTGACTCAGTTGTTACGCGGCTGTACTGTTGAATAAACAGCTGATATTTAAGTTGGCTATCCTGGACGAATGCAATAGCCTCTTTTGCGGCTGCTGTGTCGTAGTTCAGGGTGGAAAACAGATTCAGTCGGATCTGTTCTGCTGGTGTGATCTCTGACATGTCTTACCTCTGTGCGATGTGGGGAGCTTATCGAAGCCACTCGGCAGAATGGCTCCTGTAATGCTTTAGCTGCGGTGCTCCATTATTAGGAATGCCCCGCTACGCTTGTTATATCCGAAATGTTACCTAAACTAACTTATGACTTTGCTCTGCCATGACAAAGTCTGCCGTTCTACCCGTGAGCTTATGGATGAGCCACTCTCAAGCCTTCCTGGCTCTCAGTTTTATTCTCAGCCAGTAGAAAATAAACCAACTTCGTGGCTACAATCAGTCATTGGCTGGCTGTACAGCACCCCGTAGCTTTGGGATTTCCTCCACGGGGTTTTTTATAACACTTAAGGCAGATGCTTCGATTTAGCATTATCGAAGCCCCTTAGCTCAGGAGCTTCTGTAATGCCTACTGCTGGGCCCTGTGTTCGTAACGGGAAATGGTCTTGCCGTTTGCGTTCATCACATAGGCCACCTCCCCCTGCTTCAGGAACACGTTCTGGTCCATTCCAGACACTGAGATACTCTGCTGATTGGGGTTGAAACCAACGCTCAGGCCGCTATGGATTTCTTCGCCGCCGCCAGGCGACATCACTTTTACTGTCAACATGCTTCTTCTACTACTTCTGGTAATAAAAATGCCGCACGGTAGCGGCACTGATCGAATATCAGGATGTTACAAAAAGTTACGCTCGCTTATCTTTGAGTTTCCACACAGCAAAATAAGGAGCTTTTATGTCTGTTGATAATCAGAAACTTTTCCAGAAAATCGTCGAGGAGCTGGAATCACTCTAAGGTGAGACCGAGGTACTATCTATCGCTATATCTTGCCTCTTCAGCGAGATGCCATCAGATAGCGTCAGTAAAGTGAGGGTTAAATTCACAAAGGCCGTGAATGAACTAAACACCCTTAAGCCAGCAGCAGCTCCTAGTCGAAGGAGGTCGCGTCACGACGTGTATTCAAAAGCGCTGTCAATGATGACCAAGCCTGAATAATTTCGGCATCAAGGTTGCTAAGGAATACGCTTCGGGCATCCTGCGTGTTCCTTTCCTCTTCTGGCTTTAATGCTGCCGGCACTGCGTCAGAGATGTTGATCGGCAGGCTGAGGCTTCTCAGTTCTTCTTTGAGCAGGCGAACCTTTTCGATTACTGAATCAATGGCGTTGTCATCAATTTCAATTACGAGTTTTCGTTCTTTCATAGATACTCCGTTCCGGGCATAAAAAGTCCCGCTATTGCCAGTCATCACGATTGAAAGTTGCCACAGAGTAGCGGGCAATATTTCTCCGCTATACTGTTAAATCGCCGAGCTCAACAGAACAGGAATGAAAATATGATCGATCATTACTATGTAACTCATGCTCAACTCCTGGCGCTGAGAAACGTTGTTGCTTTTATTGTGCAAACGATGCCTGAAGAACAAAAAGAGAGTGTCCTTCAGGTTTTGAAAAAATTTGCTGAAATAGAATTAATGGATGGTATCGACGCGCCGCCTACGAGTGATATCACCCCGAAAACAGTTGAGAAGTTAAATAAAGCCTACAAGGCAATCTTCACTGACATTATCGATCTTTCAACGCCTGGCAGGAAATCTGCTTCAGCAAGCTACCTGCAATAGCTCTCGACCTTATCTCCATGATGGCCAGAACGTTCTCGTCTGGCCCTTTCTCAAGTTTGCTCAGTCGAAATTCAATATTCTTTGCCTTGGTCATCGCGTAACCCTGCCGGTTAGTTGCGGGCAGTTAGCCTGCACTGATTTGTTTTGCGCCAGGATGTCACGCTTGGTCTGCTTATCCAGCACGTCGATATCGTGGTCGGTCAAGTAGATGACCCTCACCCAGTTGCATGCCGTATCAACGACTACCGGGGCGGGTGAAGTGCCCACGCAGCTCGCGATCAACATCGTCATCACCCATACGCTTAACGCTCTCTTCAACATCACTAGCCCCTTTCGTGGCTTCTGCTTTACGTTCTGCCACAGCAATACTGGCGGCTGCTTTCTCTTCGGTATGGTGCTGCTCGGCTTTGGCTTCTGCCTTGCTTGTTCCGCGTGCATGGCCGATGCCGAACGCGCCAGCGATCGCACCCAGGATGACAACCACCAGCCCAGCAATAATTTCAAAGCTCATTGCTGCGGCTCCTTCAGTTTGTCGGCCTTATCTTTCAATGCTGGCTGGCGCACGTATTGCGATAGCACGGCCAGCACCACCAGCGCAGGGCTAATCAACGCAACGATGTTTGGCGGCAGGATGTTTTTGATATCCGGCGGCAGCACCGCCCAGGCGTGCAGCGCAGCATCCGGGAACGACTGCGCCCACATGCCAACCAGCGCGCCGATAGCTCCCAGCTTTACAGACCACGTTTTCAGCAGCAGGCTGGCATGCCCTACGAACTCCAGCCGGGTATATTTGCGCAGAAGTAACAGAACGAGCACAGCCACCAGCACAAGCAAAGCGAAAATGATCATCTTCACAGGACACGCTCCTTAACCCAGCCGTAGAGAAAATCCTCGTTGGCTTCGCGGCCCTCCGCCAGTTCGAGATATCTGGCGCCCTGGCTGCAGTTCAGTGCTCTCAGCAGCACCTGCTCGCCTTCTTTCCCGCGGGCAGAAAGATACCCCTTCAGAACGGTGATAGTTCGGGGTCCAATCACGCCATCCGGGATAAGGTCGGGATAAAGCTTCCCACGCATATTCATTGCCGTCAGCCAGCGCTGAAAGAACTTACTGGCGACGCTGGGCCCCATGTTCACGCCAGTGTCGCAAAGCTCATCCGCCAGTAACGTAGATAGAGCTGCCACCTGGTCAAACCGGGGTCCGGTCCAGTAATCGCTCAGCAGGATTTGCTTTGCTGTTTCCCTGGGCAGGTTTCGCATATCACCGGTGTAGCCATGTGCGCGAGCTGTGGTTTGCGTGATGCCCCAGCGGGTTGGCCCGCCTTTATCAGAGGGATGATCGACATAACCGCCCTCTTTTCCGAGGATCCCCTCGATAATCTGGTCTGCTGTCATTGTGCTTTCACTCCGGTGATTCGTTCCCAGAAATAGGTCAACGCTACGGAGCCCATCGCGCCGCTTATCCCCGCGGTTGCCAGAATCATGTAAATGCTCAGTCCGCTTTCAATGCTCACCAGGCCAGCAATAACGCCGGTAAACCCTGAAACCACCATTTGGGCAAGAGCATTGATCAAGCTCCATGTTGCCTTGCTCTGCTTCACATCTATCAGGTAGCGGACAAGTCCACCCCAGCAAGCAATGATCAGCAGAACCAGCCAGGACATCCCGGCAATGCTCTCTTTGTCTTGCATACGTTTAGCCATAGTTACCGCCTCCGATGAAAGATCGGGAAGCTGTGTGTGAGAAGGTCAGGGCCGTCGGGCTGATTTACCAACAAAGCGTCGAGGGTGATTCCCGGACCCTGAAAATAAAAAACCCGCTCAAGGCGGGAAGAAATACCAAGGGTAAAAAGTGACGGCGCGGTAGCCGTAATAGTCCCAAGGTAGAGGGATTTAGAAGGCTGCAGCATAACTATCACTGGTGATGCAGGATAGCCAGTTAGGGCTGCAGCTCGGTTTCGTGAGTGGTGGCCGGTGCTGATCTCCGGCTTTCTCTGGCATTACACGTACCCAAGACTATTCTCCAGAGATAGCGCTGTCCTCATCAAGGGGTGCCGTCTCTAACGTATCAGCCTACGTATTCACCACAACGATAATGACACTGATCCCCGCGTAGTCGCCCTATCTCAGTTGTGCGTTCCACGATGCCGGTATGGTCCGAACCTGAGAGCTCTCGCCAATTAATTTTGTGCCCGGTCAATGTCATTACCTGTTGTGTTCCGCTTACTGGTACGGAGCGCTCAACCGAAGTTAGCGCAGATTCAAATTGTGGCCCTGCTTTGGAGTCACTTTGCGGTCAGCTGGGACATGTAAGTTACGCATCGTGAACGGGATTCGCTTCTGACGCAGGCCCCGTAGCCATATCTGGTGCACCATTCAGGACTCGTACCTTTACCCGCCGCAATCGGCGCGCGAATTCAGGAGTAACGGATTATTGCCCTGACGCCCATTTCATTTCCTTGACCGAAGTGACGCTGGCAGAGCTTTAATTCCCGGATAGCTTTTTCCATTGCTGCAAGTGCATCCTCTACGCGATATCCATCAACCTCAAGCACGAAAGTTTTGGGGTTGCTGTTATTGATGCCCGGGAATAAAGAGTGTTCGTGCTGTCCTGGCTGCTGCATAGCTTGCCCCCCCGGAAAAGCAAAAACCCCGCCGACTGGCAGGGTTCAAAATCAGTTTCATTTGGATGTACGTATCCATGATTAGAAGCATACAGGACAACTTTATGCAAAGTCAACTCTATCGTGCAAAAATTTGCCGCCATCTGTTCCGATCACATTAATAACAGGTCGCCTTCTCAAATTCAGCCGCGGCCTGTTTCTCTCCTTTGTGAAGCGTATCCACCAGCCCTTCATAAAACGGCTTCCAGTTGCGTGACCATGAGGACTGATGTAAGTCAGGTATGTACATCTGGATCGCCCGGTGTGCGTTCGCTGATTTGACGCTGGTGAAACCATTCCCCGAACAGCGCTCACAGGTTTTATATACCGGTGTTCCCTGCTCTTTTGTCGCTTTGCGGTCCAGCACCTGACCGGAGCCACCGCAGCGGCAGCGGGCGTTTACCTTCCCCTTGCCGTCACAGGCTTCACATTTAGCACTGACGATGGCTGTTACCTCGGTCCACTTCTCCCAGTCAGACGGACGAACAGCGCGGGACCTTTTCGCCCAATAAGGCGCTTTGCCCCATGGGTATGTGACCTTGCGCTCCGTGGCGGTCGTCTGCATCTTTCCGGTGCCATTGCATACCCTGCAGGCTCCCGTTGTTGCTGCCGAGCGTGAATACTCCGCAAAGGCAAATTGCGCCAGAACCAGGCAGCAGCGCCCCAGCGCTTTACCCGCGGCCTTGCGCACGTTCTTTGGTGCTGTATCAATGGCATACCGCGCCAGCGCCTGAACCGCCAGCTGCTCATCGGACTTACTGATGCCGGCCTTACCGAAGAATGCCGCCAGCCCGAACCGTGCCCGGCTGCTGGTCACCCCGATCCCGGTCATAACGTCGGTACCGTTCAGGCGAATCGGTGATGTGCTTTTCACGTCGTCGCTGATATGCATGCCCTGAGGGCTGAAGTGCTTAAGTGAAAATTCGAGCTTCATGCGGCCACCACTCCGATATAAGAAATTAAAATTTGCCCGGTTTCGCCCCAGAGCTTTGTCACCCGAAAATCCCAAATGTGGGCGTCGTCAGCGAATAGGGCATCCATCAGCGCCTTAATCATGTTGTCGGCGTCTGGCTTCTGCTGATGAGCCTGACCGTTCATTGCTGCGCGTTTCTTCTGACTCCAGCTCGCCGGCATCGGCAGAATGAAGGTGATGTGACTTCCCGCCTCTGGCATGGTGACTTTCTTCAGGCGAACCTCATCGCAGAACGCCCGGTAGCGAAGCACTACATCCCGCTTTTTCCACCTGTCTGCGCGGGTTTGCCGGGGTTTTCCCATTGGGGTAATGTTAAAAATCTGCATTTTTTGCCTGGTCTCCTCTGACATATCGACGCGGTTGTGATTTTGGTTTTGGCGCTGAACGCTGGCGGGCTTCCTCCTGGTCAATCGGCAGGAAGTGGCCGTTATAAAACCGGCGGTAGATAGTGCCCAGTTCGCCGTTGCGTTGTTTTGTCACGTTGATTTCGGCAATGCCCTTTGCCGGGGATTCCGGGTCATAGGCTTCATCGCGATACAACATCAGGATCAGGTCAGCATCGGCCTCAATTTCACCTGAGTTTTTTAGATCCGAGTTCATGGGGCGTTTGTTGGGTCGGGATTCCACTCCACGAGAAAGCTGGCTCAGCGCGAGTACGGGGGTTTTATTGGCTTTAGCCAGGTTTTTAAGCCCCTTGGACACCTCACCCACGGCCAGGTCGTAACGCGCAGCACTCTGAATTTTGATAAGCGCCAGATAGTCAATGACTACCAGCGCGATTTCCGGATGCGCTATCTTGTAGCGCGTGGCGGTTTGCTGGATCTGGTCGATAGTCAGGCCGGTGGCGTCGGTGATCCAGATATTGCGCGTAGCCATTCGCTCCATGCCGTTAAAAAATCGTGCCCAGTCCTCGTCCTCGAATTTATCCACGGCTTTCAGGCGAGACATCGACATGCCGCCAGCCGCAGATACCATGCGTTTGGCAATCTGGGTATCGGACATTTCCATGCTGAAAAACAACACTCCGTGTCCCTGCGCGGACACTTTGTCGATGATATCCAGCGCAAGCTCGGTTTTGCCCATCGATGGCCGTGCGGCGATAAACACCAAATCCGTGGGTTCAATGCCTCCCGTCTTTGCATCAAGCTCCTCAATGCCGGTGAGCAGACTACGTGTCTCCTCCTTCCCAAGGCTCCGGGATTCCACTTCGTCGGCCACTGCGGTGAGCAGCTCCGAGATGTGGACAGGCTGGACGGTATCCGCTGAAATGTCGATGTCTGACACAGCGAGCTTCGCGGCTTCAAGGGCGGCCAGCGCAGCATCACCGTTGCTGGCGCTTCTGATTTGCTCCAGTGCTTTTTCCAGCGCGGATTCAGCATCACGCACGCCGGCATTTCGACGCAGAACGTCAACGTAAGAGACCAGCGCCGATTTAGCCCAGCTGACGCGGGTGGCTTCCAGGATGGTTGTCTGAAGTGCCGGCAGTGTTTCGCACAGCAACAGCGGATCAATCACTCCGCCGCCGCGGGCCTGCCGGCAGATACCTGTGTAAATTTCACGGTACTGACGAACCGAGAAGGAACTCGCCGGCAGCCGGGAAAGAATATCCAGTACCTCAGGGTCGGCACGGCGTAAAAATATAGCGCCGATGACCGCCTCTTCCAGATCTTCGTTTTTCCACACTGGCGTCATGCGCACACCCCGTCATTGCCGCGAAAACTGGCCCAGTTGAATACCAGGTAGTTCCGTCCCCCGTCGGTCACGCGGTCAAAAATACGGTCGCTGATAAACTCTTTCAGCTGCTCAGGTGGCAGATTGCTGATCAGGATGGTTGGCAGAACGCTTTCGTAGCGGGCGTTAATCACCTCGTGCAGGATGGTCATCTCTGCCGGGCTTCCGAACTGCACGCCCACCTCATCGATAACCAGCAGATCCAGCGAAGCGTAGTGATCCAGTACGCTTTCTTCGGTTGCCTCGGCATTGTGGCGCCAGGTGCTTTTCACGGCGCGGGTCAGACGCATAACGTCCGTCAGTTCCACGCTGGCGAGATGGTTGCGGATGATGCTTTTCGCCAGAGAGACCGCCAGATGATTCTTCCCCGTGCCGCAGCTGCCTGTCAGCACCAGGCTCTTCCCGGCGTCCAGAACGGCCAGCCAGTTGTCGGCATAGCGCCTGCAGGCTGCGAGGTTGCGCGAGGCTTCAGGGTTGAGCTCAAGGTAATTTTCAAACTCGCAGCCACCAAAGCGGCGAGTAATACCCGCGTCGTCCAGCAGACTGATCACGTGAAGTTTACGCAGGCTGGATTTGACACTGGCCTGCTCCGCCCGGATACAGGCCGGGCAGCGGGAGTGTTTGAAAGTCTCCGCGCCGCGAAAATCTTTGCCCACCAGCGTGAACTGTTCGTAGTCTCCGTGCTCCGGACAGGATACCGTGCTGGTGTGATTCGAGCTCCACCCCTCGAAGCCCCAGGGGAGTTTATGCTCTTCAGCGAAAGCCAGTTCATCGCCGAGTTTTGCCTGTTGTGCTCTCAGGTCTTCACGCTCTTTGAGCTGATTCAAATTTAACATACCCACCTCACTCAAAAATTCAGGTTTTCACCGGATTCGCCAAAATCATCGGACATACGTCCCAGACCAGACAGGCGGGCAATGGTGCTGTTGTGCCCACCTCCTGGAGCGGATGGAGCCTGCCAGAGCTCCTCGAAATGGCGATCGGGGCCAAAGAACGTCGCTGCCTGCTTGACGAACTGAGTGCCGACACTGCCTGTTGCGCGGGCATAGGCCGCATAGCGCTTAACGCCTGCCAGCATGTCATCAGGCTTAACCCCGTCTTTCAGGCGGGCTTTCCACGCCTTCCAGGCTCCCGACTTGGAATTACCACCAGCGCGTTTGGGGTATGCCTGCCAGGCTGTTTCGAAATCAGGAGAATAATCCTGTTTTGCAGAACGGGCCGGTGCGGAGGCGTCAGCCGATGCGCCTGTATCTTGTGATTCATGTTTTGAATTTACTGATGGATCATGTTTTGAATTTACTTGTGGATCTGGGGTCAGATTCTGACGGGTGAAAACGCCATTTTTGCCAGATTCTGACGGGTGAAACCCGTTTGAAGGTCCGGATTCTGACGGTTCAGAATCTGAAGGTTCAGAATCTGACGGGTGAAAAGTGTCAACCCTACGCTGTTGTTTTATGGCTGCCACTTTGTCACGCTCAATCCGCGCCAATGCTTCAAGGCGATCGGCGTTCAGGTGGTAAAGATTGGAGGTATTGCGATTACCCTTACGACGAGATTCGCGCAGCAACCAACCGATTGACTCTAGCTCGGAGATTGCTGTTCTTACGGTGCTCTCCCCCAGCCCCAGCTGTCGGCAAATAGTTTCAACGCTCGGATAGCTCACGCCATCATCGTTTGAATAATCCGCAAGGCGAGCCATGATCATTAGCTTTGCGCCTTTAACATCATGAGCCGCACAAGCATCCCATACGTTCCCAAGAATTTTACTGCTCATGTATTCCCCCAACCCATAACTCTGCCGCTACGGATGGCGCTTGATTTGTAATCGGATACTCTGGTATGGTTTTTCATGAATTTACCCCGCCAGGTAGATTTGAATTAAATCGCATAGCAAAGTCAGAACAGGCCGGGAGGAGTGCCACCACCTCTTCCCGGCTTTTTCTTTGCTGATTTCCGTTCCGCTGTCGTGGTTTGTCCAAGGGCCCACTGACGCGCACGAAAGAGACAATCATCGAAGATCGCCCCCTTCCTGCTTGCTTGCGAGCTATGCCAGTAATAATCCACGCCGTGTATCGCCCCCCCCCTGGCGACAACTTCCGAAAACCCTTCAGCCACCAGCGCGGTGAAGATGTGCTTGGCGATAAAATTTTCAGGTAGCATCTCTGTCTCCTCATTGGAGCCGAACCTTCCCCCGGTATATCCTGACGGTTCCTACACCTAAGGACCGAAGGAGGTTCGACATGTCTGAAAAAGCTATTCCCCTGTTTTGCTACAGGGATGAAAGCCAGTACGAAGAATTTCTGTCAGTTTTTGCCGACGCACGCGCACTGCCAATGACCTTTGAGGTCTGGAAAAGAAACGCCGAAATAACTATTCAGGTGCTCCAGCACCAGGGAATTGTCGTTAATCGCGCGTATGCAGACAGCAAAGAGGAATTCATCGAATTTTGTCGGATCTTTGGGTACGTCCCCGATAGCAAGGCTCGATTCAATTTCGCTTTCCTCAAGTCCCAGCAATAGCTGATTCGCAGTAGCAAACGTCACCGGGGAGACAATGAACCACTCCCCGGTATGACTGATCGTCACTTCCTCGTTCATACCGGCTCCTGTTGATTGCTGTGACATGTCACACCTCAGCAGAGCGTTGCCGACGACCGTCAATCGCGGCCTTAAGAATTTCCTGTTCTGAATAAAGACCGCCTGAAGCATTAGCGATTGCTTTAGCCAAGAAGGTTTCGCCGGTAAAGTCACTGCGCGGTAGTGTGTTTTGAGCCTCCCATTTATAAACCTGCCGCAAGGTCCTTCCCGTTACTTCCGCAACCCTCTTTAAGCCAATCGCTCTCAACATTTGTGAAAACATATTTACCCCACCACAAAAATGAACATAATGTACATATTAAATGGAATAGAAAGTTCATGCAAGTTGATATAGGGTGTACACATGGTTCAAAATGAAAAAGTGCGTAAAGAATTCTCCGAAAGGCTGGCACTGGCCTGTAAAAAAGCGGGGATAGATTCCCATGGGCGTGGCGTGGCCATTGCTTCGGCGCTGTCATTGACACCCAAAGCAGTAAGCAAATGGTTTAATGCCGAGACGATGCCTCGCCAAGATAAACTTTTCTTGCTGGCCAAATTTCTCAAGGTCGATCCGCTTTGGCTTCAGCATGGCGATATTGCTGAAACCTCGCCTCGGCATGGAGCGGAGTCAGTTGAATACATAGGTCAGATAAAAAACGGCCTCGTCAGGGTTATAGGTGAAGCAATGCTGGGCGCTGACGGCTGCATTGAAATGGTGGAAGAGAACGATGGCTGGTTGAAAATATACAGTGATGACCCGGATGCGTTTGGTTTGAGGGTTAGAGGCGACAGTATGTGGCCCCGCATTCAATCAGGTGAGTTTGTTTTGGTTGAACCAAACAAAAACGTTTGCCCAGGCGATGAGGTTTTCGTAAGAACTAAGGGTGGGCACAACATGATTAAAGTTTTGGGCTATGATCGTGATGGTGAGTATCAGTTTACTAGCATCAATCAGGATCATAGACCAATAACAATGCCTTACCATGAAGTGGAAAAGCTTGAATATGTTGCCGGGATACTCAAACAATCCAGACACATAGAGGATGACGAATTAGAGAACCGGATAAATTCCCATCATTAATATAGTCCCGGTATGTCCGGGATTTTTTCTTTTTTATTCCCTTCAAAATCAAAAACATATACATAGAGTTCATTATCATAGTAAAAAAATGAACATTTTGTTCTTGCAACAAATGAACATGATGTACATAATCATCACATCGGCAAACAACGGAGCCAATGTGATGAAAATGACAGATCCAGAACTCAATCTATTTAAACAATCTGCAGAGAATGTATTTCAAGCAAAGCTAGTCTGCTCTCTTATTGAGGATTACCCACATCAACTAACAGATCCTGAACTTTCTTCGATCGCAGCCCTTATTAAAAGGCTCGCAGGTGATGCTTACGTTTATATGACCGAGGTCATTTATCAGCAAGAGAGGGGTGATAAATGAAAGATTTCGAAGATTTACCCCTTGATGCTGATTGTGTTCTCAATAACATTTCACATCTTATAGGTGCTGCTCGCGTACTTGATGGCACCTCTACATATAGATAACTAGGCATAAGCATAATTGAATTTGTTGATGCGTATGTCGCAGCTGCTATCGAAGAAATGAAAATGGGGATGAAAGAATGAAAACTCCGATAGAAATGCTCAATGATATTTCTGGTGAAATAACGGATGCGGCCAGTCTTTTAGAATTACTCTACAAAAGCACAACGAATGGAGCTGATACGGATAGCGGTATTTGCTGCATAGTCCGCTCCCTGCTGAGCACCAGCGAAAAAGCTCAGAACTATATTGAACACTTGAGTGGTGTATCTGCCCCCCCCCAACAGGAAAAGGGCGAGACTGATATTGCTGACGATGTATTTCACGCGACTATTACCGCCAGAAAACTCGAAGAGCTTGCACATGTTTATACCGAAGCTTATTTCAGCGATAAAGATAACAGCAAGCCCGCAATGTATATGGCATCAGCGATTTTCGACTATGCAATTAAGGTTTGCAGTGAACTGAAAAACATCGAAGCAAAATTAAGTTAATAAAATCCTGATTTAAATAACGGCTTAATTGCCGGGTCCGCACTCACCTTGAGGAAAGCGCAATGAATATTGCATCCCGTAAAAAAGATAATTGTGGAATAACAATGCGTGTTGATTTCCCTGTGGTCACTGAAGCAAGTGGAGCACTCAGAACAGCACAGCACGCAGATGCTTACGCCAACCAACTCAGGGATGAGTTCAATACATTGCTCTTTGCTGCGATAGCCAGAACGGATAAGCGTGTCGCTGGTCGCTTTACCAGTCTGCTCAATGAGCTTTGCGTTATGACTGGCTCCACAGTGAATAACATTAGAAAAGGTCGCTAAATATGACATTCATCATCGACCGCAATGCATATAAAACTGCTCTGCTGTATGCATCATGCGGACAGGAATTAATTGCGGGTCTTTATCTTCGTAAAGCATACGGGAGGTAAATGTGAGCACCCATTCCAGCAGAATCAGGAATATGACGCTTCAGGAAGCAAGTATTGTTTCAGAGCAATTATTACACCTGCTTCAGACTGTAGCTGAAAACTATTATCAACTGGAAGATGCGCAGCGCTTTAGTCTCATGCAGATCGCTTACAGCATTTCATCTGATATTGATGGCTGGATGAATGCAGAGGAGGAAAGAAACGGTGGAACGACTAAACGTACTTGAAAAATATCGCCGCCGAATAGCAATTGCGACCCTACATAGGCTGAAACGTAAAACTGGCGGTTACTGCCTTTCTGTGAATATGCCAGATAGCAACATACAGGTCATCGAAATTAACGAAGAATCGATGCTGAAACTTTTGCAGCGATTCGAAAAACAAGTTCGAGCAGAATTCGGTTCAGAGTCTGAAGGTTTTTTGCGAAAAACTTATATGAACAGTCTGGATATTAACGGGCATACCGAATACCTGACCGAAACCGGTAAGGCGATTGTCGATGACATTTTTTCTGAATTAATCGCTCATGCAAAAGAGAAATACATAAGCGGAGGAATTAACTGATGACTAATTTACCCCCCCCTATCACACATGAAAAAGTGCAGGTCGTTATGACGATTGAAAACGGCCAGGTAATTGATACCCGCAAAGTTCGAGATAACGAGCTCATTGCCAGCATGGATACGTTCTTCTGGATGGCAAAGAAAGCCGGGTATCAGGTGATCGCCCCCAATCAGGAGGAAGCCAGTGGCGCTAACAGCAATTCGCATTCCTGAGCGGGTCCACCTGCAGGCGTTGCAGGTCCTGCTGCGATACCGCCGGAAGCGCATCTACGCAAGGCGCATGCACCGCACCGGATATCTCAGCCTGAAGGTTAATCCACGCTGGCGGCTGTTATCGAAAGACGACGGCCGGAACTGGCAGGTAATGAGTCATTCCACCTACAACCGGGAGATAGAAAACAAATGATCGACAACCGCACCGCCAGCGCCATTGACCTGGCATTACAGAAACACCATACGCCAGTCGGCGATCTGTTCGCAGCCATTCGGCATGGACGCATGAAGCGCTGCTTTAGCCGAGGTACTGCTATTAGCTGGCTGGCCCACTTTCTGACGTCGCATGCCTTCGCCCGGTCCGGCTTCAAGCAGCGTCACCCTGATTTTCTGGTTGAGAAGGACCACGGCGAACAGGCATGGCACCGCGGCGAAACCACCGACGAATACCATCGCGCCCACCAGCGCACCATTCGCCGACTGCGCCGTATCCTCGCCCGCAAAAGAGAAATGCAGAAGTGGTGCGAAAAGTGGGATGCCATGCACGACCGTTACGTGAAAGAGCGCGAAGAACTAAAAGCCAGTAAACCAGCAGAGGTACGCAATGGATCACAACACATTTAACCCGGAACCAACGTCTACCGGCATCCGGTGTGGCCGTCGAGTAATTGGTTACAGCGCGACTATTCGCTCGCTCGATAGCGGACGCTATGACAGGAACCTGGCCAAAGGGATGGAAATGCTGGCTTGCATCATGGAAGCGGTAGAGAGCGGCTGGATCGAGCTCAACGTAGAGAAGCAGATCATCGTTTGGCGCTGGTTGCTCGCCGCGGTATTCATCACCGAGGAGCTGGAGAAGAACGGGACTGTCGATGTTCCGAACGACGAAGGCGGCGTTGATACAGCCGTTATCTATTCCGGCGAACGCGGTGCGATTAGCGTCTACATGGGCCCAGAGCGCTTTGCGCTCGCTAACCATATCGAGGTCAGCGCCATCGAGAAATACGGAGAGGAAGCCGGTAAGCGGGCGGCGCTGCGGATGTATCAGAACATGGTTGTTATTGACGACGAATGCGGTTTCAGGCTGTCAGCGATGGGCCGGGAAGGTTTCAACATGCTGCACGATGGCTTTATTGAGCAAATCCAGACCGATGGAATTCCACCAATGCCGGTTATGCACTGAGGAGATGATAATGACACTGAAAGCTGAAGTGACCAATGCCGGGCAGCAGCCAATGATGAGCAGCCGAGAAATTGCAGAGCTCACCGGTAAGAGCAAGTCTGATATCCATGTAGATATCTGGAATATGCTGAAACAGCTTTATGGCATCGAAAAGGATGATGGAAATTTCCATCATATTAAAAATCAGAAGGTTGTAGTTATCGGTGGCGTAGTTACCACCTTTGATAATCGCGGTTACGTATCCGAGTTCTTTCTCGACCGCCGCCATACTGAAATCCTGATCACCGGGTACGACGTTGTACGCCGTGCATCCGTTATTGACCGTTGGTTCTCTCTTGAATCAGGCGAATCGCAACCGCGTATCGCGGCTCAATCTGCACAACCGGATCTCAGGATTTACCCGGATTTTGCAGCGCTGACCCGTACGGTCGCCGAAGCCACCGCTGCTGGGGTGATGAAAAGCATCCTGGAAAATACCGGCATTCAGGCTGTCGTCCATATCAGCGCGACGGTCTCCACCCCGTCGGTAGCTCCCCATGCCGGTCATGTCGGCCATGTCGCTCAAACGGCGCAGGAAGAAACCAAAGAGCCAGAGTACGTGCCGGTTCATAAGGTTTCCTGGGCTACCGGATTATCCGATGGGACCTGCCGTCGCCTGGTCACTTTCTCTGACCTGCCGAACTGTTACATCGATGGCATTCGTGGGCTTTGCGTGCATCGCGAATTCTTCATGGCTGCGGTCGAAGTCCTGATTAAGGAGTCCACTCCACCAGCCAAAGGCCGCAAACGCTGGCACCATCCGGAGTTCGGCGGCTTTGAGCTGCGCAAAGATCCGGCGGAGATCTTCGGGGAGGGCGAAGCATGATCATTCCGTCAAAACTAATCCGCGCTGCTCTGGTGTGTGCTGCAAAGAACGATGTTCGCTATTACCTGTGCGGGCTTCACATTACTCCAAAGCACATCGAGGCAACTAACGGGCATGTAGCGTTGCGCATGGAACATGGCATCCGTACAAAGAAAAACATCATCGTCCAGTTTGAAGGTAACGTGCCGGCCAAAGCGGAAACTACTGAGTTGATCTTCAACAAGGAGCCAATCGCCATTCATCGCGACCAGTTCCAGCGCCGCCTTTCCATTACCGGCATTAAACTGCTGGATGGTCGATTCCCTGATTTGGATCGAGTCATACCCAAAAAGCTGGACCTCAGTGTAAACCCTGTGATTCAGGCGGACTACCTGAGCTATCCGGAAAAAATGTTCGGTCGCGAACGCCTATTTGTTCCGGTACAGCTGCGGCCTTCCGGTGAAGGCGGAGCGGTTCGTGTTCAGTTCGATTCTGCTATCAACTCAACTTACGGAAACCCGGAGTTCGTTGTTATGCCCTGCCGTGATGACTATTTCAAAGTTGAGAGGAGCCAGTGATGAAAATCGACTTTAAAGATTATGGCGCCGTGGCCGCGGTGACGATCACCAGCACCATTTTTGAGTTTCGCAAACATAACCGAGTTGTTGATGCCGCCTTGCTTTGTACTCCGGGTGTGGTCAGTGAACGGCGCGGTAGCTTCTTCATGAAGACAAAGATATCAGGCAAAACTCGCGATGCGCTGCGGGCCAATAAAACCGTACAGCGGGAGATCAAACGATGAAAAACGGCCGGCACTACGCCTTCCCCAACCCGAGCAATGCAACGCCCGGAGGAATGACTTACCGGCAATACCTGGTTGCCTGCGTGGCCCCGGTAATGCTCACGAATTTTTTCAGCAACGCTGCTTGGCAGGATTACGATGACCTCGCCAGCACCCTGATGATGGCGGTCGATGCCATCATCGAAGCCGAGCAGGAGACCGCAAAATGACGATCAGTGAAAAACGACTTAAAGCAATTGCCGGCGGTGAACCTTTCTTCCCGGGCGAGGTGGTAGCAATGGCTCTTGAGCTTCTGGCGAATTCTAAAGAAACATTGCAGCCGGAATACCCTGAAGCTCTACCCTGCCCCGTCATTCTCGAACCCGGCTTCCGGTTCGGTAAGGGTGTCAGCACTCACCTTGTCCTGCGTGCGCTTCAGAACCGTGCGGAACGTTACGCCGAGCTGGACGCGATGGGGCCAGAAGCTCGCGCAGAGCGTGACGCCGCTATCGCTGAACTCCGGGAAAAATTGGGCTTAGGTATGCCGGCGAAAACAGCCGTGCAGATTAAGCTGCCGGAGCTGCCGAAGCTCGGCTCTGACGCTGAATGGTATCAGGGGTTTGCCGCAGGAGCCGGGAGTATGCGCGAAGCATGTGCGGCCGCGCTGATTTCAGTTGGCGTTGAGATTATTGGGGAGACGAAGTGATGGACTGGCCTACAGCATTTTGCACCGTCGGCTGCGCGTTCGCCATTGCCTGGCTGTTTCGGAGTTAGCAACATGAAAAGAGAATTTGAATTGTGGCGCCACAGTCGTGGCCTGAATGTGGTGTGAGGTTGAAAATGGCAACTCGATATATTGGCATTAAAGAAATGTGCAAGCTGACCGGAAAGAGTAAGCCGACCTTGTGGAGGATGTACGCGAAGAGGAAAGAATTTCCGGCACCAGAGCGAACGCCCAGCGGAATTTTTCTCGGATGGCCCGAAACGGTTTACGAAGCCTGGGTGAACAAAACGAAAATCTAATACTTGACCCGTTACCTGACCTGCTCATGTAGCGGGCTTTCTTATTTTACCGGATAACTTATTGATTTTAAATGGTACGCCCTACAGGGTTCGAACCTGTGACCTACGGCTTAGAAGGCCGTTGCTCTATCCAGCTGAGCTAAGGGCGCCCTGAGAAGCGAGTGCTTCGCGGAGTGAAACGCGTGGAATTATACGGTCCACGTCGGTTGAGTCAATCCATTTTGCCAGGAAACTGCGGGCTTATACGACGCTGGCGAAATATCCCCCACCAACTGTACAAGAAGCATACCGCTGGGGCTCATGCGCGCGTAAATCGACTCAGTGGCCAGGCGCAACGCACCAATAACCATGTAATAACCATGGTCATAACAGGCTAAATTAGCCTCAGACAGGATAAAACAGCAAACGAGGACTGACAGCGAGGCCCGCTTCTGACAAAATATCCTCATCCCCCTTTCGTAAAGATACAGATGGAATCCTCTCTCTGATGGCAGCAAAAATTATTGACGGTAAAACGATTGCGCAGCAGGTACGCTCTGAGGTTGCGGAAAAAGTGAAGGCTCGCGTTGCGGCCGGAAAACGCGCCCCTGGGCTGGCCGTGGTGCTGGTCGGCAGCAACCCGGCCTCGCAGATTTATGTCGGCAGCAAGCGCAAAGCATGTGAAGAAGTGGGCTTCGTCTCCCGCTCTTACGATCTCCCGGAAACCACCAGCGAAGCCGAGCTGCTGGAGCTTATCGACACTCTGAATGCCGATAAGACCATCGACGGTATTCTGGTTCAGCTGCCCCTGCCGGCAGGGATCGATAACGTCAAAGTTCTCGAGCGCATCGCGCCGGATAAAGACGTCGACGGCTTCCATCCTTACAACGTTGGCCGCCTGTGCCAGCGCGCGCCGCGCCTGCGTCCGTGCACTCCGCGCGGTATCGTGACCTTGCTGGAACGCTACAATATCGACACCTACGGCCTCAATGCGGTGGTCATTGGCGCCTCCAATATCGTCGGTCGCCCGATGAGTATGGAGCTGCTGCTGGCCGGCTGCACCACCACCGTCACCCACCGCTTTACCAAAAACCTGCGCCATCATGTCGAAAACGCCGACCTGCTGATCGTCGCGGTGGGCAAACCGGGCTTTATTCCTGGCGAGTGGATTAAAGAAGGGGCGATTGTGGTCGATGTCGGCATCAACCGTCTGGAAAGCGGCAAAGTGGTCGGCGACGTGGTGTATGAAGATGCCGCCGAACGCGCGTCCTACATCACCCCGGTTCCCGGCGGCGTTGGCCCGATGACCGTCGCTACCCTGATTCAGAACACGCTGCAGGCGTGCGAAGAGTATCACGACGTTGAGGAGGCCTGAGATGGCGACATTTTCCTTAGGTAAACACCCGCACGTTGAGCTGTGCGATCTGCTGAAGCTGGAAGGCTGGAGCGAAAGCGGCGCCCAGGCGAAGATCGCCATCGCCGACGGGCTGGTAAAAGTCGACGGCGCGGTGGAAACCCGCAAACGCTGCAAAATCGTCGCTGGTCAGACGGTGAGCTTTGAAGGCCAGAGCGTGACCGTCACGGCCTGACAGCGAAAATAAAAACGCCCGCTTTTGCGGGCGTTTTTTTATGGCTTACTTCCGGCGCCAGGTGGTGCCCTGCGGGCCATCTTCCAGCACAATGCCCATCTCGTTGAGACGGTCGCGCGCCGCATCCGCCGCCGCCCAGTCTTTCGCTTTGCGCGCGTCCAGACGCTGCTGGATGAGCGATTCGATCTCCGCCACTTCCGCGTCGTCAACCTGCGCGCCGCTCTGCAGGAACGCCTCCGGCTCCTGCTCCAGCAGACCCAGCACCGCAGCAAGCTTACGCAGGTGGGCCGCCATGGCGTTCGCCGCGGCCGTGTCCTCGGTTTTCAGACGGTTCACTTCACGCGCCATATCGAACAGCACCGAGTAGGCTTCCGGGGTGTTGAAGTCGTCGTCCATCGCCTCGATAAAGCGTGCTTCGAAGGCTTCGCCACCCGCCGCATCGACGGATTTGTCCGTCCCGCGCAGCGCGGTGTACAGACGCTCCAGCGCCGAACGCGCCTGCTTGAGGTTCTCTTCGCTGTAGTTCAGCTGGCTGCGATAGTGGCCGGACATCAGGAAGTAGCGAATCGTCTCCGCATCGTAATACTTCAGCACGTCGCGGACGGTAAAGAAATTACCCAGCGATTTCGACATCTTCTCGCGGTCAACCATCACCATGCCGGAGTGCATCCAGTAGTTGACGTATTCACCGTCGTGGGCGCAGGTGGACTGGGCGATTTCGTTTTCATGGTGAGGGAACATCAGATCCGAACCGCCGCCGTGAATATCGAAGTGGTTGCCAAGCTGCTTGCAGTTCATCGCCGAGCACTCGATATGCCAGCCCGGACGGCCCGCGCCCCACGGCGACGGCCAGCTCGGCTCGCCCTCTTTCGACATTTTCCACAGGACGAAGTCCATCGGGTTACGCTTGACGTCAACCACGTCGACGCGCGCCCCCGCCTGCAGTTGATCGAGATCCTGACGCGACAGCAGACCGTAGTTCGGGTCCGTCGGCACGTCGAACATCACGTCGCCGTTATCTGCCACGTAAGCATGGCCTTTGGCGATCAGCTGCTCGGTGATCTCAATGATCTCCGCAATATGGTGCGTTGCGCGCGGCTCGCTGTCGGGACGCAGAATATTCAGCGCGTCAAAATCTTTGTGCATTTCGGCAATCATGCGATCGACCAGCGCGACAAAGCTTTCGCCGTTTTCATTAGCGCGCTTAATGATTTTGTCGTCGATATCGGTGATATTGCGCACGTACTTCAGCTTATAGCCGAGAAAACGCAGATAGCGCGCCACGACGTCAAAGGAGACGAAGGTACGTCCATGGCCGATATGACAGAGATCGTAAACGGTAATACCACACACGTACATGCCGACTTCCCCGGCATGGATAGGTTTAAATTCCTCTTTCTGGCGCGTCAGTGTATTAAAAATTTTTAACATCGAAGATTCCGTGTAGACGTGTGTGGGTAATGAAGTCTCTATAATACCCATAATTCAGACCGGACGCAGCACACATTGCAAGGTGCATCGACCCCCGCGGTTATGCTATAACACCCCCCTATATCTCACCCGACACCGGGTGCTAGCACCACACTCATCGGAACAGGATGCAAAAATGGTTACTTTCCACACCAATCATGGCGATATCGTAATCAAAACGTTTGACGACAAAGCGCCGGAAACAGTTAAAAACTTCCTGGACTACTGCCGCGAAGGTTTCTACGACAACACCATTTTCCACCGTGTTATCAACGGCTTCATGATTCAGGGCGGCGGTTTTGAACCTGGCATGAAACAAAAAGCGACCAAATCTCCGATTCAGAACGAAGCGAACAACGGTCTGAAAAACACCCGCGGCACGCTGGCGATGGCCCGTACTCAGGCGCCGCACTCTGCCACCGCGCAGTTCTTCATCAACGTGGTTGACAACGACTTCCTGAACTTCTCCGGCGAAAGTCTGCAGGGTTGGGGCTACTGCGTCTTCGCGGAAGTGGTTGAAGGCATGGACGTGGTAGACAAAATCAAAGCGGTTGCCACCGGCCGCAGCGGCATGCACCAGGATGTGCCGAAAGATGATGTGATCATCAAAAGCGTCACCGTCAGCGAGTAATTCGTGGCGACACTTTTTATTGCAGATTTGCACCTGCAAACAGAAGAACCGGCGATCACCGCCGGTTTTCTGCGTTTTTTACAGGGCGAAGCCCGCCAGGCGGACGCTCTGTATATCCTTGGCGATCTGTTTGAGGCATGGATCGGCGATGACGATCCTAACCCGCTGCACCAACAAATTGCCTCGGCAATCAAAGCCGTCGTCGACGCCGGCGTGCCGTGCTACTTCATCCATGGCAACCGCGATTTTCTCGTCGGCCAGCGCTTTGCCCGCCAGAGCGGGATGATCCTGCTCGCCGAAGAAGAGCGACTGGACCTCTATGGCCGTGAAGTCTTGATCATGCATGGCGACACGCTGTGCACCGATGACCAAGGCTATCTGGCGTTTCGCGCCAAAGTCCACACCCCGTGGATCCAGCGTTTGTTCCTGGCCCTGCCGCTGTTTATTCGCCATCGCATCGCCGCCCGCATGCGCGCCGACAGCAAAGCCGCCAACAGCAGTAAATCAATGGAAATTATGGATGTGAATCCACAGGCGGTAGTTGACGCAATGGAGCGGCATCACGTGCAGTGGCTGATCCACGGCCATACTCATCGCCCGGCGGTCCATGAACTGCAGGCCAACGGCCAACCCGCATGGCGTGTGGTACTTGGCGCCTGGCACAGCGAAGGTTCGATGGTCAAGGTGACGCCGGACGACGTCAAACTAATCCACTTTCCGTTCTGATTCCTGCGCGAGCACAATTCCGAAAGCGCCTTTTGCCCGGGCGTAGGTGCGCGCTTCCCCCCGCCCTGCATGCTAGTCTTCCACAACGTCACTCTCAAGGAACGAGCATGAGCAGGAAAAAGTGGAGTCAGCCGCTGATGTGGGGAATGATCATCGCGATCCTCAATCCGTTAGGGGTAAGTTATATCGCCTTAATCGGCGTCGTTATCGGCAACACGCTGACGTTTGTCTGGTGTGCGATGCTGGCGTGGGCTATCTATTTTTATGCCATTTATTTGCTCTGCACCCGCCCTCACGATAGCCGGCTGGTACAAATCTATTTACTGCTTATGTGCACCCTGATGCTCCCGTGGGGGTTAGTGCTGCTTATCACCTGTATCATGAGGGAGATAAAGGTCAATCAGGCACCCACGCCATCACCTCCAGGCGAGACAAAAGACGGCTAACCATGCGCACGCAACCGTTTTCCTTGCTGGCAGTTCATGCTATTCTCTGTGGCCTCTAAAGCAGTGTGAAACACACCCACAGGAGTTTTAAGACGCATGTCTTCCCGCAATAATTCGGCGCGTATCGCCATCGTGATGGGGTCCAAAAGCGACTGGGCTACCATGCAATTTACCGCAGAAATCCTTGATGCCCTGAACGTTCCGTACCATGTCGAAGTGGTCTCCGCCCACCGCACGCCCGATAAGCTGTTCAGCTTTGCTGAAAGCGCCGAAAGCCACGGTTATCAGGTGATTATTGCAGGAGCAGGCGGCGCGGCGCATCTGCCGGGCATGATTGCGGCGAAAACCCTGGTGCCGGTGCTCGGCGTACCGGTTCAGAGCGCAGCCTTAAGCGGTGTCGACAGCCTCTACTCCATTGTGCAGATGCCGCGCGGCATTCCGGTCGGTACCCTGGCCATCGGCAAAGCTGGCGCTGCGAACGCCGGCCTGCTCGCCGCGCAGATCCTTGCCCAGCATGATGCAGAACTGCACCATCGCCTGAGCGCCTGGCGTCAGGCGCAAACCGATGAAGTGCTGGATAATCCGGATCCGCGGGGTGCGGCATGAAACAGGTATGCGTGCTCGGTAACGGCCAGTTAGGCCGTATGCTGCGCCAGGCCGGCGAGCCGCTGGGCATCGCCGTTTGGCCGGTCGGCCTGGAAGCCGACCCGGAAGCGGTGCCGTTCCAGCAGAGCGTCATCACGGCAGAAATTGAACGCTGGCCGGAAACCGCCCTCACCCGCGAGCTGGCCCGCCACCCGGCGTTCGTCAACCGCGATGTCTTCCCGATTATCGCCGACCGCCTGACGCAAAAGCAGCTGTTTGACAAGCTTGGCCTCGCCACCGCCCCGTGGCAACTGCTGGCGGATAAAAGCGAGTGGCCGGCGGTGTTTGCTCGCCTTGGCGAACTGGCGATCGTTAAGCGTCGCGTTGGCGGTTACGACGGCCGCGGCCAGTGGCGTCTGCGGGAAAACGAGATCGATCAGCTACCGGCCGATAACTACGGCGAGTGCATCGTCGAGCAGGGGATTAACTTCTCCGGCGAGGTATCGCTGGTAGGCGCCCGCGCTCATGACGGTAGCACCGTCTTCTACCCGCTGACCCGTAACCTGCATCAGGACGGTATTCTGCGCGCCAGCGTCGCCTTCCCGCAGGCCAACGCTCGCCAGCAGGAACAGGCGGAAAGCATGCTGACGGCGATCATGAACGAGCTGAACTATGTCGGCGTGATGGCGATGGAGTGCTTCGTTACCGCCGAGGGGCTGCTGATTAACGAGCTGGCGCCGCGGGTGCACAACAGCGGCCACTGGACGCAGAACGGGGCGTCTATCAGCCAGTTCGAGCTGCATCTGCGGGCGATTACCGGCCTGCCGCTGCCGCCGCCGGTGGTCAACAGCCCGTCGGTGATGATCAACCTGATCGGCACCGATCTTAACTACGACTGGCTGAAGCTGCCGCTGGTGCACCTGCACTGGTATGACAAAGAGGTGCGCCCGGGTCGTAAAGTCGGCCACCTGAACCTCACCGACAGCGATACCGATCGCCTGAGCGCGACGCTGGAAGCGATCAAGCCGCTGCTGCCGCCGGAGTACACCAGCGGCCTGTTCTGGGCGCAATCGCAGCTCAGCTAAGCCCTTCGTGCCGGGGATTTGATCTATCCCCTTCCCCGGCACACCTTGAGGCGCGTACAATCCCCCCCTTGCTGTAAAGCTCATTTCTGTTTTGACTTCAGAGGATACCCCATGACCAATGGGACGGATTATCGCGCCATTCTCGCCAGCGATACGCCACTGATTGACGTACGCGCCCCGGTGGAGTTTAGCCAAAGCGCGATGCCGGCGGCGATCAACCTGCCGCTGATGAATGATGAAGAACGCGCCGCGGTCGGCACCTGCTACAAGCGTCAGGGGCCGGAAGCGGCGCTGGCGCTCGGCCATAAACTGGTCCAGGGTGACCTGCGCGCCAGCCGTACTCAGGCGTGGCTGGAAGCGTGCGCCCGTTACCCACACGGTTACCTGTGCTGCGCCCGCGGCGGCCAGCGCTCGCATATCGTCCAGCAGTGGCTGAAAGAAGCTGGCGTGGATTACCCCCTGATCGTCGGCGGCTATAAAGCGCTACGCCAGGCGGCGATCCAGGCCACCGACGAACTGGTGCAGCGCCCGATCGTGCTGATTGGCGGCTGCACCGGCAACGGTAAAACTCAGCTGGTCTGCTCACGCCCGGACGGTATCGACCTGGAAGGGCTTGCTCATCACCGCGGTTCTTCATTCGGTCGAACCCTGCAGGATCAGCATCCGCAGGCCACCTTTGAAAACCACCTGGCGGTCAGCCTGCTTAAAAAAGCCGAACAGCAGACCCGCTGGGTGCTGGAAGATGAAGGCCATATGATCGGCGCCAATCATCTACCGGAGAGCCTGCGCCTCCGCATGGCGCAGTCGCCGCTGGCGGTGGTGGAAGATCCGTTTGACGTTCGCCTCGAACGGCTGCGCGAAGAGTATTTCGATCGCATGTATCGCGACTTTATCGCCGCGTATGGCGAAGAGAAAGGCTGGCAGGCATACGGCGAGTATCTGCATCACGGCCTGTTTGCCATCCGCCGTCGCCTGGGGCTGCAGCGTTTTGCTCAGCTCACTGAACGGCTCGATGAGGCGCTGGTGCAGCAGCAGCGCACCGCCAGCACCGAGGCGCACTTTGCCTGGCTGGTACCGCTGCTGGAAGAATACTACGACCCGATGTATCGCTATCAGTTGGGGAAAAAAGCCGGGAAAATTCTCTTTCGCGGCAGCTGGCAGGAGGTCGCAGCCTGGCTGGCGAAGTAATCGCATGCTCTATTGTCCCGGCTTGCGGCGTAAACGCCTTAGCCGGGCTACCGGTCGGCGCGATTTGTAGCCACGGTAAGCGCGCGCGACCGGGGAGTTGTGACCGCTTAGAAGTCGTAGCGCAGACGGACCAGGTTCATATCGCCAAGGTTGTCGGTGCTGGAGGTAAACACGTGTTCGTAGTCAACGCGGAAACCGTAATCCAGCTGGAAGCTAATCCCCAGACCGTTATCGATACGCTGATAGTTGCGGCCGTTCACATATTCCAGACGGTCGCCCATAAAGTACGGCTGAATAGATTTAACAGCGTATTGATTGATCGGGAATTTATAGCCCGCAAAATATTCAATCCCCCAGGCGTCACCGGCAAAGTAATTATGCACATCGGTTTTCTTGGTGGTGAGGAAGTTCTGATACCAGCCGCCGCCGAAGGAGAAGGTCCAGTTATCCGGGGTCCAGCTCAGCGCGGTACCGACGATATTCTGGTCATAGGTTTTGCTGTCGGCGCTTGACGGGTCGCGCATTTCGGCGCGGGTGTAGTTCCACGCGGTACCCCAGGTCAGATCCTTCATGATGTGGTAGTCCGCGCCAACAGAACCACCGCCTTTACGCTTGTAACGCAGGCCGTTACCCGGCAGGTATTCGCTGTCTTCGAACAGATAAGAGCCGTAAAGATCGACATCACCTACAGTTTTCTTATATTTCAGCATATTACGTGAACGATAGGAGCCATCGTAATCGCCATTAATACCGTTCCCCGGGGCCTGACCGATCATATCGTAGTCCCAGATATCGGTTTTCACCCCCACCACATCATAGTAAATGCTGTTCTGCTGCCCGTAGGTTAACGTACCCCAGGTATCGCTTTTCAGGCCGGTATACAGCATGCGGCGGGTGGTATTGTTCGCGCCTTCCGCGTAGTGGTTATCCCAGTCAAACAGCGCCGGAATGTTCACGCCCAGCTCATAGTAGCTGATCCAGCTAATATCATCGAACAGGTAGTAATCCGCCGCGAAGCGGAAGCGGGTGCCGCCGTCAAAACCGTTACGCTTATAGGAGCCTTTGTCGCCATCGCCGGTCATCATGTTGAACTGCGGCCGGATACTGCCGCCGACGGTAAAGTTAAGCCGGCTTAACGGATCGCCCGCCTGCGGATCTTGTTTCAGCAGCGTAATCTCCGCGTGGGAAGGCAATGACGTTAACGCTAATGCTGCGCCGATCGAGATCGCCAGCGCTTTTATTGTGTGTGCCATAGTTTTTCCTTGATTAATAAGCCACCTTATATTTTCCAGTTGAATATTAACCGCGAATCAGCATAGCGTGTTGTTGGGTTTTTAATGTTTTGTGCTCTTAAAAATCAATGATTTATCAATTTGTGCGTTTAAAATAAAAGCGCCGCCAAAAACGGCGGCGCATCATCAAAATGCAATATTCTTACTGGCTAAACTGGCGGAATAGCGCTTTTCCTTTTAACAGACGCAGCCCCAGCCCGCCGCCGCACGGGGATAACAACACCGCTCCCGTCAGCGGCAGCAACACCCACAGGCGCCAGTCCGGCGCCCAGGGAAAATCAAAGACTTTCGTCTGCAGCATCGCCAGCGCCACTTCCGCGCCTATCGCCGCCACCAGGCCGGAAACCAGCCCCAGCAGGGCAAACTCCGCCCACAGCGTAGCGCGCAGCAGCGATTTTCCTGCCCCCAGCGTGCGCCAGACCACCAGCTCCTGATGGCGTTGACGCATACCGACCTGCACCTGCGCCAGCAACAGCAGCACGCCGCAGGCTGTCACCAGGCCCACCATCACCTCCAGCGCCCGGCTGACCTGGGAGAGCACCTGGCCGACCTGACGCAGGATGGCGCCGATATCCAGCAGACTGACGGTGGGAAACTCGCGGTTCAGCTGGGTCAACATCGCGGGACCGTTATCCCAGCGGAAGCTGGTGAGCCAGCTCTGCGGCTGCCCGTCCAGCGCCCCGGCGGGGAAAATAAAGAAGAAGTTTGGCCGCAGGCTCTCCCAGTCTACTGTGCGCACGCTGCTGACCTTCGCGCTGAACTTCTGGGTATCGCCGGTAAAGGTCACCGTATCGCCGATCTTTATCCCCAGCCGCTGCGCCAGCCCCTCCTCAATCGATACCTCGCCCGGCTTCGGCGGCCAGCTGCCGGCCACCAGCGGATTATGATCCGGACGCTGTTCGCTCCAGGTGAGATTAAGCTCGCGATTCAGCGCTTCGTCTTTGTTTCCGTCCGTGGACTGACCGTTGATCTGCGTCAGACGGGCCCGGACGATCGGATAGAATTCCGCCGCCCGCGTCTGGTGTTCGGCGAGGAAGGTCTTCACCGGCACTATCTGCTCAGGGGCGATATTGATCAGAAAGTAGTTCGGGCTCTGCGGGGGCAACTGCTGCTGCCAGCGGTCAAGCAGATCGCCGCGCAGCACCAACAGGAGCGCCAGCAGCATAAACGACAGGGAAAACGCCGCCAGCTGGCTGAGGGTCGACCACGGCTGGCGCAGCAGGCGGTTCACCGCCAGGCGCAGCGGCAAGGCTTTGAGCGTCAGGCGTTTGAGCAGCCACAGCAATCCCCAGCCCACCAGGCCGCACAGCAGCGCCAGCACCACCGCCCCGGCCAGCACCGACCACAGCAGCGGGCTGCCGCCCAGCAGCCAGGCCAACAGGCCCACCACCACGACGCTAACCGCCGGGATCCAGATTTTCAACGGCCAGACGTTAGCCACCACATCCTGACGCAGCACTCGCAGCGGCAGGGTCGCCAGCAGCAGTCGATAGGGTCGCAGGCCCACCAGCAGGGAAATGACGCCTGTCGCCCCGATAGCCCACAGCCACGGCCAACCGCTGGCAGCGGGTAACGCGGCGGGCAGCACCGGTTTGAGCACCAGCAGCAGCAGACGCTCCAGCGCCAGGCCCGCCCCCCCGCCGGTTATCACCGACAGCGTCAACAGCAGCAGCCATTGGCCGACGATAAGCTTGCGCAGCTGCGACCTTCCGGCGCCCAGCGTCTTGAGTATGGCGACCAGATCATAGCGGCTGCGGCAGTAGTGGCTCATCGCTACCGCCACTGCGGCGACGGCCAGCAGCAGCGTCAACAGCGCGGATAACAACAGGAATTGCTGCGAGCGTTCGAGGGATTTGCCCAGCGCGCTGTCGTCCTGGTCAAGGCCAATCCAGCGATGCTCCGGGCCAAGCTTCGGCAGCAGCCACTGCTCATAATTGGCGAGCTGTTCAGCGTCGCCGGCGAACTTATAGCGCCATGCGACGCGACTGCCGGGCTGCACGGCCCCGGTTTTTGCCACGTCGGCCATATTCATCATCAGTCGCGGCGCCATCTGGAAGGGGTTAAACCCTGCATCCGGCTCCTGAATCACCTCCCCGGCAATGCGCAGCGTGGCATCGCCAACGTCAATCGTATCGCCGGTTTTCAGGTTCAGGAGCGCCATCAGCCTTGGCGCCAGCAGCACGCTCCCCGCCTGCGGCTTCAGCCCCGGCGGTTGCGTTTCGAGGGTGCCATACAGCGGATAGCGGTCGTCCACCGCCTTAACGTCCGCCAGCTGCGGCGTATCCCCGGCGAACGTCATGGTGGCAAAGCTCAGCTGCTCGCCGACGGTCAGCCCTGACTTCCGCGCCTGTGCGATCCACTCGGCGGGTACCTCGCGCGAACTGCGCAGCGTACGGTCGCCGGCCATAAACTCACGGCTTTGCTGGCTAAGGCCTTTCTCCATCCGATCGCTTATCGACCCCAGGGCCAGCACGCAGGCCACGGCGAGGCTTAACGCCAGCCAGACGATCAGCAGCGACGGCGAGCGCCATTCGCGCCAGAACCAGCGGGCGATCATGCTTCCTCCCGCAGCTGGCCATCCACCAGGCGCAGACGGCGATCGCAGCGCGCCGCCAGCAGCGGATCGTGAGTGACGAGGATCAGGGTGGTGCCGTGTTCGCGATTAAGCGAGAACAGCAGATCGGCAATTTTGTCCCCGGTCTGGCGATCGAGGTTGCCGGTGGGCTCATCGGCGAACAGAATGGCCGGGCGCCCGTTAAAGGCCCGGGCCAGCGCCACCCGCTGCTGTTCGCCGCCGGAGAGCTGCGCCGGCAGGTGGTGCAGGCGTCTGCCAAGTCCCAGCTGCTCAAGCAGCGCGCGGGCATCGCCCCGGCTCTGGCTATCGCTGGCGCCGCGCAACAGCGCCGGCAGCTCGACGTTCTCCAGGGCGTTGAGCGTCGGGATCAGCATAAACGACTGAAAAACAAAACCAACGTGCTGCGCCCGCAGCGCCGCCCGCGCCTCTTCATCCATCCGGTGCAGCGGTTTGCCCAGCATCGATACTTCCCCGCTGCTGCCATCGTCGAGGCCGGCGAGGATCGCCAGCAGGGTCGATTTACCGGAACCCGACTCGCCGATCAGGGCGATGGTCTGCCGCGGTTTGACAACCAGCTCAACTCCGGTAAGGATGGAGAGCTGATGCTCCCCCTGACCGACGGACTTCTTAAGATGATGAACTTCAAGTATGTTTTGCGCTGGCATGTGCCTTTCCTGTTGTTGTTCCTGTTTACCTGCCGCGCGATGGCGGCGGACACGCTGCTGATCCTCGGCGACAGCCTGAGCGCTGGCTATCGGATGGCGGCCAACGCCGCCTGGCCTGCGCTGCTCAATGAGCAGTGGCAGGCGAAAACGCCGGTGGTGAACGCCAGCATCAGCGGCGATACCTCGCAGCAGGGGTTGGCTCGCCTGCCAGCGCTGCTTAAGCAGCACCAGCCGCGCTGGGTGCTGGTTGAGCTCGGCGGCAATGACGGACTGCGCGGTTTTCCGCCGCAGCAGACCGAGCAGACGCTGCGCACCATTATTAAAGATATCAAAGCGGCCAACGCCGAGCCGCTGCTGATGCAAATTCACCTGCCGGCGAACTATGGCCGCCGCTATAATGAAGCCTTCGGCGCGATTTACCCGGCCCTGGCCAAAGAGTTCGCTATTCCTCTCCTGCCCTTTTTTATGGAGGAGGTCTATCTCAAGCCGCAATGGATGCAGGACGACGGCATTCACCCAAATCGCGACGCGCAGCCGTTTATCGCCGACTGGATGGCGAAGCGGCTGGCTCCCTTAGTTAATCATGACTCCTGAACGCCAGGGGTCGCTGACAGGTAAAGTTATGCAAAAAACGGTTTTAGTGACAGGCTGTTCCAGCGGAATTGGTCTGGAAAGCGCGCTGGATTTAACCCGCCAGGGCTTTCGCGTGCTGGCGGCCTGCCGCAAAGCAGAGGATGTCGCGCGGATGCAGGAGCTGGGGCTAACCGGTATTTTGCTCGATCTGGATGACCCGCAGAGCGTGGAGCGCGCGGCAGCGGAGGTGATTGCGCTGACCGATAATCGTCTCTACGGCCTGTTCAATAACGCCGGGTATGGCGTCTATGGCCCGCTGAACACCATCAGCCGCCAGCAGATGGAACAGCAATTTTCCGCTAACTTTTTCGGCGCGCATCAGCTCACCATGCTGCTGCTGCCGGCGATGACGCCGCACGGCGAAGGGCGCATCGTGATGACCTCCTCGGTGATGGGGCTTATCGCCAGTCCCGGCCGCGGAGCCTATGCCGCCAGTAAATATGCCCTCGAGGCGTGGTCCGACGCGCTGCGCATGGAGCTGCGCCACAGCGGTATTCAGGTCAGCCTGATTGAACCGGGCCCGATCCGCACCCGCTTTACCGATAACGTCAACCAGACGCAAAGCGATAAGCCCGTAGAAAACCCGGGTATCGCCGCCCGCTTTACCCTCGGGCCGGAGGCGGTGGTGGAAAAAGTGCGCCATGCTTTTACCAGCGATAAACCAAAGCTGCGCTATCCGGTCACCCTGGTCACCCACGCGGTGGCGCTGCTTAAGCGCCTGCTGCCTGCCCGCGCGATGGACAAAATTATCCACGGCTGAGTTGAAGCGCGGAATGCCGCCCCCATGTAAAACAGAAATCGACTAACGAGAAATGCCCATGTCCGAACAGAATATTGTCAACATTAGCGAAGCGAACCTGCAGCAGACGCTACAGCAGTCCATGAACGTTCCGGTGCTGTTTTATTTCTGGTCTGCCCGCAGCCAGCACTGCGAACAGCTGACCCCGGTGCTCGAGCGCCTGGCAGCCCAATACAACGGCCAGTTCACGCTGGCGAAGGTCGATTGCGACGCCGAGCAGATGCTCGCTTCACAGTTTGGTCTGCGCGCCATCCCAACGGTTTATCTGTTCCAGAACGGCCAGCCGGTGGATGGTTTTGAAGGCCCGCAGCCGGAAGAAGCGATCCGCGCCCTGCTGGATAAAGTCCTGCCCCGTGAAGAGGAGCTGAAAGCTCAGCAGGCGCTGGCCCTGATGCAGGAAGAAAAATACGCCGATGCCCTGCCGCTGCTGAAGGAAGCCTGGCAGCTGTCGAATCAGGAAAGCCAGATTGGCCTGCTGCTGGCGGAAACGCTGATTGCTCTGCACCGTTCCGATGAAGCGGAAAGCGTGCTGAAAACCATTCCTCTGCAGGATCAGGATACCCACTATCAGGGTCTGGTGGCGCAGATTGAGCTGCTCAAACAGGCCGCCGACACCCCGGAAATCCAGCAGCTGCAGCAGCAGGTGGAACAGAATCCGGAGGATGCGCAGTTGGCCTCCCAGCTGGCGCTGCAGCTGCATCAGGTCGGGCGTAATGAAGAAGCGCTGGCCCTGCTGTTCAGCCATCTGCAGAAAGATTTAGGCGCCGGCGATGGCCAGGCGCGCAAGATGCTGCAGGAGATCCTCGCCGCCCTCGGTACCGGCGATGCGCTGGCCGCCAAATATCGTCGTCAGCTCTATTCGCTGCTGTACTAATCCGTTGCCTTCCCCGGATAGCGCTGCGCTTATCCGGGCTACGCGAACTATGCAGAACGTAGCCTAAGTAGCCCGGGTAAGGCGTGAACGCCGCAACCCGGGATCGTTCACGGGCGCTTTTTCAGCTGCGTCACCACCAGCTGATGGCGGGCGTTGAAGAACTTCCGGTAGGTCAGATAGCCGGCGATAATCGTCGACAGGCTGGCGGTCGACAGCAGCATAAAGGTCACCATGATCTGGTACTTAATCGCCTTCACCGGGTCAATACCTGCAAAAATCAGCCCCGACATCATCCCAGGCAAGCTCACCAGACCGACCGTTTTCGCCGAATCGACGGTGGGAATCAATGACGCGCGAATACTCTCGCGAATCAGCCGCGCTGAGGCCATCTTCGGCGTCGCGCCGAGGCTCAGTTTCTCCTGAATCTGCTGCTGCTCGCTGCTGAAGCGCTGGCCCATATTGTTGTAGCACAGCCCCACCGCCACCATGGCGTTCCCGGCCACCATCCCGGCAATCGGGATCACCTGCATCGGCACGAAGGCGATCGAGCCAGAAAACACCAGTACCGCCAGCGTTAGTCCAGCGCCAGTAGTGATGGCGATAAACGACGAGATAAAAGCTTTGTCGATATATTTACTGCGCTTCTTCGCATTCCACGCCGCGTTAAAGCAGATAAACAGCACCATCAACAGCGTCAGAACCGCATGATTGACGTTAAAGATATATTTCAGCACATAGCCGACGATTATCAGCTGCACGATCGCCCGGCAAATACTCCAGATAATATCTTTTTCCAGCGCCAGCTTTTCCCGATAGCTGACCAGAATAGCGATCAGCACCAGCACCATCGACAGCGCCAGCGATTCGTTCGTAATGTTATGCCCGTTCATGCTGTACCTCCTGCATATTTCCGCCGGCAGGTTGCAGCGTAATCACTTCATCGGCATGCGAAATTTCATTGCGATCGTGGGTGACCCACAGAACAGCGACCTGTTTTTCCGTTGCGTAGCCATGAATAATTTCATTCACATTCTGTTTATTACTTTCATCCAGCGCGCTGGTAATTTCGTCCAGCAGCAGCACGCGCGGCAGAAATTGTAGATTGCGGATCAGCGATACGCGCTGCTTTTCCCCGCCGGAGAGTTCGTTAATGGATTTTTCCAGCATATTTTCGTCAAGGCCAAAGCGCTGAAGGTCGGCCAGCAGCGCCTGCGGATCCGGTTGTTTATTGCGGATCTGCCACGGAAAAATCAGATTATCGTAAACCGAATCACCGAACAGGGCCGGCGTCTGCGCGCAGTAAGAGACCTGTTGGCGATACCTTTCCGGCGACAGCGTCGCGACATCCGCATCGTCGAAGAACAGGCGCCCGGAGGTTGGGCTGAGCAGCGAGGCGATAATCTTCAGCAAGGTACTTTTCCCGCAGCCGGAAGGGCCGGTAATCAACTTGAATTCTCCGGCGCGAAGCTGAAAATTGATATTGTGTAAAATAACGGCGTCGTCGGTCTTAAACCCCACACCGTCGAGACGCAAAAGCGCGTTATTTTCCTTCATGAGTCTTCCTGATTATTTTCTGAAACACCGCTAGTTTACCGCACTTTCCTTTCTCCAGGATGAGGAGAAAGATATACTCAGTTTAAACATGCGCTATTTCCTTGTAGCGCCCCGCCAGGCAACAAGACAGGAGGTTTTTGATGCTAATTTTTATTCCTATCCTTATTTTCGTCGCGCTGGTTATTGTGGCCGCGGCGGTGAAAATTGTCCCGCAGGGCTACCAGTGGACGGTGGAGCGCTTCGGGCGTTTTACCCAGACGCTGCAGCCGGGATTAAGCTTAGTCGTGCCGTTTATGGACCGTATCGGCCGCAAAGTGAACATGATGGAGCAGGTGCTCGATATCCCCTCGCAGGAGGTTATCTCCCGGGATAACGCCAACGTCACCATCGACGCGGTCTGCTTTATTCAGGTGATCGACGCGCCAAAGGCCGCCTACGAGGTCAGCAATCTTGAGCAGGCGATCGTCAACCTGACGATGACCAACATCCGTACCGTGCTCGGCTCAATGGAGCTGGACGAAATGCTCTCCCAGCGCGACAGCATTAACACCCGCCTGCTGCATATCGTTGACGACGCCACCAACCCGTGGGGGGTGAAAATCACCCGCGTCGAAATTCGCGACGTTCGCCCGCCGGCGGAGCTTATCGCCTCGATGAACGCCCAGATGAAAGCCGAACGTACCAAACGCGCGTACATCCTTGAGGCCGAAGGGGTGCGACAGGCGGAAATTCTGAAAGCGGAAGGGGAAAAGCAGTCGCAGATCCTCAAGGCCGAGGGCGAACGGCAGTCCGCGTTCCTGCAGGCGGAGGCTCGCGAACGGTCCGCCGAAGCGGAAGCCCGCGCCACCCAAATGGTCTCCTCGGCGATCGCCTCAGGCGATATTCAGGCGATCAACTACTTCGTGGCGCAGAAATACACCGATGCGCTGCAGCAGATTGGCGCCGCTAACAACAGCAAAGTGGTATTGATGCCGCTGGATGCCAGCAGCCTGATGGGATCGATCGCCGGGATCAGCGAGCTGATCAAAGAAGGCGCTGGCGATCGGAAAAAATCATGATCGGCATGATCCTCGCACACCCCCATCTGTTCTGGCTAAGCCTCGGCGGGCTGCTGCTGGCGGCCGAGATGCTGGGCGGCAGCGGATACCTGCTGTGGAGCGGCGTCGCCGGCGTGGTGACCGGCGCCCTGACCTGGCTCCTGCCGCTGAGCTGGGAATGGCAAGGCACGCTGTTTGCCGTTCTCACCCTGCTGGCGGCGTGGCTGTGGTCGAAATGGCTGCGCAAGCGCGTCAAAACGCAGCGCCCGGCCGATGCCCAGCTCAACCAGCGCGGGCAGCAACTGGTGGGCCGCCGCCTGACGCTGGATGCCCCGCTGGTGAACGGCCGCGGCCACGTCCGCGTGGGCGACAGCTCCTGGCCGGTGATTGCCGATGAAGACTTCGCGGCGGGCAGCAAGGTTGAAGTGATTGCCGTAGAAGGGATTACGCTACGAATCAGACCCGCCGTCCGTTAAGCCTGCGCCTTGCGATGGCAGCAGCCGGAAAGATTATCGATAATCGGGCACTCCGCGCTGTCGTCGCCGGGGCAGGATTCGGCCAGCGCCAGCAGGTGCGCGCGCATATTTTGCAGCTCGCGGATATGGTTCTCGATATCCGCCACTTTCTCCAGCGTGCGTTTTTTCACATCGGCGCTGTGCCGCGACGGGTCGTTGAACAGTGCCACCAGCTCGCGGCACTCTTCCAGGTTAAACCCCACCTGCCGCGCCTGGCGCAGCAGCGTCAGTTCATCGAGATGCTGCTGGCTATAGGTGCGGTAGCCGTTTTCGCTCCGCAACGGCGGCGTCACCAGCCCCTTCTCTTCATAAAAACGAATCGCTTTGCTGGTTAAGCCGGTTTTTTTCGCCACATCGCTGATATTCATTTTTTCTCCTTGACCTTCCCCTTGCTGGAAGGTTTAACCTTCTTAATACTCGATGAAAGAGTGGGTCTGGTCAATCGTTGACCGGAAAATTATTCAGGAGTTATTTATGTCTAACACTATCGACCTGACGCTGGATGGCCTCTCCTGCGGCCACTGCGTCAAACGCGTGAAAGAGAGTCTGGAGCAGCGTCCTGACGTTGAGCAAGCGGAAGTAACCCTCACTGAAGCCCATGTGACGGGCAGCGCCAGCGCGCAAGCGCTGATTGATACCGTTAAACAAGCCGGATACGGCGCGGAGCTCAGCCACCCAAAGGCTAAACCGCTGGCAGAATCATCAATCCCGTCGGAAGCACTGACAGCGGCCACTCCTGAGCTTCCGGCAGCCCATGACGAAGATGACAGTCAACAGCTGCTGATCAACGGCATGAGCTGCGCCAGCTGCGTCTCCCGGGTACAAAACGCGCTTGCCGCGGTGCCGGGCGTCTCACAGGCGCGGGTTAACCTGGCGGAACGCACGGCGCTAGTGATGGGCAGTGCGTCCGCCGCAGAATTAGTGCAGGCGGTGGAGAAAGCCGGCTATGGCGCGGAGGCGATCGAAGACGATCTGCAACGCCGCGAACGCCAGCAGGAAACCGCCCTCGCGACGATGAAGCGTTTTCGCTGGCAGGCGATTGTCGCCCTGCTGGTCGGCGTGCCGGTGATGGTCTGGGGCATGATCGGCGATAACATGATGGTCAGCGACGAAAACCGTTCGCTGTGGCTGGTTATCGGCCTTGTCACCCTCGCCGTCATGGTCTTCGCCGGCGGCCACTTCTACCGCAGCGCGTGGAAAAGCCTGAAAAACGGCACCGCCACCATGGACACGCTGGTGGCGCTCGGCACCGGCGTCGCCTGGCTGTACTCGATGAGCGTCAACCTGTGGCCGCAGTGGTTCCCGATGGAAGCCCGCCATCTCTATTACGAAGCCAGCGCGATGATTATCGGCCTGATTAACCTCGGCCATATGCTGGAGGCCCGCGCGCGTCAGCGCTCCTCGAAAGCGCTGGAAAAACTGCTCAACCTGACGCCGCCTTCGGCGCGGGTCGTCACGCCCGAGGGCGAGAAAGATCTGCCGCTCGCGGAAGTTCAGGCGGGCATGACGCTGCGCCTGACTACCGGCGACCGCGTCCCGGTCGACGGCATGATAAGCCAGGGCGAAGCCTGGTTTGATGAAGCGATGCTCACCGGCGAACCGGTGCCGCAGCAAAAAGGCGATGGCGACGCCATTCACGCCGGGACCGTGGTGCAGGATGGCAGCGTGCTGTTTACCGCCAGCGCCGTCGGCAGCCAGACCACGCTGGCAAGAATTATCCGCATGGTGCGCCAGGCGCAGAGCAGCAAACCGGAGATCGGCCAGCTGGCGGATAAAATCTCCGCCGTATTTGTTCCGGCGGTGGTCGTCATTGCGCTGATTAGCGCTGCGATCTGGTACTTCTTCGGCCCGGCGCCGCAGATCGTCTATACCCTGGTCATTGCCACCACGGTACTGATTATCGCCTGTCCGTGCGCCTTAGGCCTGGCGACGCCGATGTCGATTATCTCCGGCGTTGGCCGGGCGGCGGAGTACGGCGTGCTGGTGCGCGATGCCGATGCGCTGCAGCGCGCCAGTGAACTCGACACCCTGGTGTTCGATAAAACCGGCACCCTGACCGAAGGCAAGCCGCAGGTGGTGGCGGTGAAAACTTTCGCTGGCGTTGATGAGCATACCGCGCTGCGTCTTGCCGCCGCGCTGGAGCAGGGCTCAAGCCATCCGCTGGCGCGAGCGATCCTTGATAAAGCTGCCGACGGCCCATTGCCGGAAGTCAGCGGCTTCCGCACCCTGCGCGGCCTTGGCGTCAGCGGCGAGGCGGAAGGTCATCGTCTGCTGCTCGGTAACCAGGCGCTGCTCAACGAGCAGCATATCAATACCGCCGAGGTGGAAAGCGAGATGACAGCCCAGGCCTCACGCGGCGCCACACCGGTGCTGCTGGCGGTGGATGGTCAGGCCGCCGCGCTGTTCGCCATCCGCGACCCGCTGCGCGAAGACAGCGTCGACGCCCTGGCGCGTTTGCATCGGCAGGGCTACCGGCTGGTGATGCTTACCGGGGATAACCCCACCACCGCGAAGGCTATCGCCAAAGAAGCCGGCATTGATGAAGTGATCGCCGGCGTGCTGCCGGACGGTAAAGCCGATGCCATTAAGCGTCTGCAGAGCCAGGGGCACAAAGTGGCGATGGTTGGCGATGGGATTAACGACGCCCCGGCGCTGGCCCAGGCGGATGTCGGGATCGCCATGGGCGGCGGCAGCGATGTCGCTATTGAAACCGCGGCGATCACCCTGATGCGCCATAGTCTTCACGGCGTGGCCGATGCGCTGGCGATTTCGAAAGCAACGTTACGCAATATGAAGCAGAACCTGCTGGGCGCGTTTGTCTACAACTCGCTGGGTATCCCGATTGCCGCCGGGATCCTCTGGCCGCTGACCGGCACCCTGCTCAACCCGGTGGTCGCCGGCGCGGCGATGGCGCTGTCGTCGATCACCGTGGTGAGTAACGCCAACCGCTTGCTGCGCTTTAAACCAAAAGAGTAAACGCCGTCAGATGAAACGGGCGCCGACGTTGTTCGGCGCCCGTTTTTTTGCCGGGACAAGAAAAGCTCGCCGGAAGGGTGACGTGTATCACCATATGCGCTAGCATGAAGTCCTCACACTTCGGAGCGCGTATGGGCCTGTTAAACCGGATAAAAATGCTGTGGCGAGCCGCCGTCGGCTCGTCTTATTCCTGGCCTGCGATGGATATCGTCCTGCCCGGCGAACGCTATTTGCACCTCGTCGGCAGTATCCATATGGGCACCCGCGACATGGCGCCGCCGCCGGCGAAGCTTCTGAAAAAAATACGCCAGGCCGATGCGTTAATCGTCGAGGCCGATATCAGCGGCAATGAAACCCCGTTTAGCAATCTCCCCACTTACCCACCGCTGGCGGAACGCCTGAGCGATGCGCAGCTGAGCGAGCTAGAGGCGCGAGCCGGCGAGCTGGGCCTGTCGGTCGGGCTGTTCGACAGCCAGCCGCTGTGGCAGGTGGCGATGGTCCTGCAGGCCACCCAGGCGCAGAAGCTGGGGCTGCGACCGGATTACGGCATCGATTATCAGTTGCTGATGGCCGCCCGCGAGAGCAACATAGCGGTGATGGAGCTGGAAGGCGCCGACAGCCAAATCGCGCTGCTGCGCGATCTGCCCGACGGGGGGATGGCGCTGCTGGAGGATACACTGACCCACTGGCGCACCAACGCCCGTTTACTGCAGGTCATGATCGGCTGGTGGCTGGAGCAACCGCCGTCGCGCGGCGCGGTATCGCTGCCGACGACCTTTAGCCAGTCTTTATATGATGTGCTGATGCACCAGCGCAACCTCGCCTGGCGCGAGACGCTGCTGGCCTTGCCGCCGGGGCGCTACGTGGTTGCCGTCGGCGCGCTGCACCTGTATGGCGAAGGGAATCTGCCGGATATGCTGACATAAAAAAAATGGCCAATATTGCTATTGGCCCGTCAAAGAGGAATTTCATCATTATTATTATCCCGGGATTTGCATCCCGGATCGTCTGATTGTCGCTCAAAGTGACCATCACTGCCAACACTATTGCGCAAGATGGTACTATTTTTTAGACAACCTGCGGGCGTATTCTGACGTCACGCAAAACCGGTTGGTAAGAAGGATAGCTATGACTCCCGCCGTTAAATTACTCGAAAAAAACAAAATTTCCTTTCAGATCCACAGTTACGATCACGATCCCAATGAGACCAACTTCGGAGATGAAGTGGTGCGCAAGCTCGGCCTCAATGCCGACCAGGTTTACAAGACCTTGCTGGTCGCCGTGAACGGCGATATGAAGCATCTGGCGGTGGCCGTCACTCCGGTCGCCGGGCAGCTGGATTTGAAGAAAGTGGCGAAAGCGCTGGGCGCTAAGAAAGTCGACATGGCCGACCCGATGGTGGCGCAGCGTATCACCGGCTATCTGGTGGGCGGCATCAGTCCGCTGGGGCAGAAGAAGCGCCTGCCGACGGTGATTGACGCCCCGGCGCAGGAATTTGCCACCATCTATATTTCCGGCGGCAAACGCGGGCTGGATATTGAGCTGGCGGCCAGCGATCTGGCGCAGCTTCTCGATGCGAAGTTCGCCGATATCGCCCGCCGCGATTGATAAAACGATCCCGGATAGCGGCGCACGCGCCTTATCCGGGATACCCAACTTGTAGCCCCGGTAAGCGTAGCGCCACCGGGGAAATAGCCAACCTGAAGCCCAGGCTTACTGCCAGCTCACCTCGCCTTTCGGCTCATAGGCGGCGGCATCCAGCGGCGAGTTCTTCTCGATATACTCTTTCAGCACTTCGGCATCGATAAAGCCGGTATTCACATACCCGGGTTTATCGGCGATGTTCGGATAGCCATCGCCGCCGGTGGCGTTAAAGCTCAGCGTCGCCATCCGATAGGTCTTCGCCGGATCCACCGGTTCGCCTTTGATTTTCAGATCGTTCAGCTTACCGTCTTTGGCCACGAAACTGACGTTGGCAAACTGCGGATAAGCGCCGGAATCCGGCTTCATCTGCGCGACGGCGGTCAGGTAATCCACTACCTCCTTGCCGTTCATATCGACATAGGTCAGCACATTGCCGAACGGCTGGACCTTCATCACATCTTTGTAGGTGATATCCCCCGCCTCAATGGAGTCGCGGATCCCGCCGCCGCTCATCACCGCGAAATCCGCGTTGCTGCGCGCCATTTGCGCCGCCAGCAGCAGGTGGCCCATATTGGTCTGCACAAAGCGCACTTTACTGCGGTCGCCCTCCAGATGACCATTCACGCTGCCGATTTTGACCTGCAGCTGCGCCTTGCCTTTGTTCTGGAACGGCGTCAGCAGCGACATCATCTGCGGGTTCTCGGCGATCTGCGGCGTATACAGCACCCGCTCGCTTTGGCCGTTATCGTAAGTCACTTTTTTCTTCAGGTTGACCGGGATCAGATGATAGTGCACCAGCTTCATCTCGCCGTTGCGGAACTCAAAATCGGCGCGGCCGACGTATTTGCCCCACTCATGCGCCTGGACGATCCAGATGCCGTTCTGACGATCCGGAGCGCACGGGGTGCCTGGCACATAATCGACCTGCTTTTTATTTTCCGCCGCCATGCATACCGGATCCTGCGAGTGACCGCCGACGATCATCGCCAGCGATCCCGCAGGTAAACTCCGCGCCATTTCAACATCGCCCGGCGCGTTAGAGCCGTGGTTGCCATTGTCGTAATGGCCCATATGGGTGGTGGCCAGGATCACGTCCGGCTTTTCATTCTGCTGCAGCTCCTGGATAACCAGCTTCGCCTCTTCCGCCGGTTTGCGGAATTCAATATCGGTGAAATATTCCGGATTGCCAATCTTGGCCGTATCGTCGGTGGTTAAGCCAATCACCGCGATTTTCAGCCCACCGCGCTTAAACAACGCCCAGGGTTTGAACAGCCGTTCGCCGGTGCTTTTCTGATAAATATTGGCCGACAGGAACGGGAACTTAGCCCACTTTTCCTGCTGGCGCAGTACGCTCAGCGGATTATCGAATTCATGGTTTCCCACCGCCATCGCGTCGTAGCCGATCAGGTTCATGCCGCGAAAATCGGGCTCTGCATCCTGTAAATCAGACTCCGGTACGCCGGTATTAATATCGCCGCCGGATAACAGCAGGACGCTTCCCCCTTCCGCCGCCACCTCTTTACGGATGCCATCGACCAGCGTTTTCTGCGCCGCCAGGCCATATTCGCCGTAGTCATTGCGCCAGAAATGGCCGTGGTGATCGTTGGTGTGCAGGATGGTAATTTTATAGGTTTTATCCTGCTCATAGGCCTGTGCCGACAGGCTGCCCAGCGATAAAGCGGCGAATAGCGCCAGCGCTACGCTGTGTTTGAAATAATGCATGCTTCACTCCCTGACTTAATCCCAAGTGCCGAAAGTATAGCGAGTTAGTCGCGTTGACAAATATGTTTTCAGAATTGCGACTTCCTTCAAACCTTATCAACAGGTATGTTAGTCGGATAATAATTCTACCTGCATCCTCTATACGCCTTCGCGTTGTATGGCATTGCGTCAGCCCGTTCGTCATATTTCCCATGCAGTAGCCGGGAAAATCAGGGCAGTCGCCATGGCGGACAAAAGACGAAAGCTATATAAAAAAGTGACGTGAACCTATGGCAATCAATCAGACCGCTCAACCCTTGTCCGGCCCCGCTGCGCCGCCGCAAAAAGCACGCACCTCGTTTGGCATCTTAGGCGCGATCAGCCTGTCCCATTTGCTTAACGATATGATCCAGTCGCTTATTCTCGCTATCTACCCGCTGCTGCAGGCGGAGTTCTCCCTTACCTTCGTGCAGATCGGCATGATCACCCTGACCTTCCAGCTCACCTCATCGCTATTCCAGCCGGTGATTGGCTACATCACCGATAAACGCTCGATGCCGTGGTCGCTGCCGGTGGGCATGTGCTTCACCCTCTGCGGTTTGATTCTCCTCGCGCTGGCCGGTAGCTTCGGCATGGTGCTGCTGGCCGCCGCGCTGGTAGGTACCGGCTCCTCGGTTTTCCATCCGGAATCGTCCCGCGTAGCGCGGATGGCCTCCGGCGGCCGTCACGGCCTGGCCCAGTCGCTGTTCCAGGTGGGCGGCAACTTCGGCAGCTCGCTTGGCCCATTGCTGGCGGCGGTGATCATCGCCCCGTACGGCAAAGGCAACGTCGCCTGGTTTGTGCTGGCCGCTCTGCTGGCTATTGTCGTGCTGTCGCAAATCAGCCGCTGGTATGCCGCGCAGCATCGAATGAATAAGGGCAAACCGAAACCGGCCATCGTTAATCCGCTGCCGCGCAAGAAGGTCATTCTGGCGGTAGGCATTCTGCTGATGCTGATTTTCTCGAAATATTTCTATATGGCGAGCATTAGCAGCTATTACACCTTTTATCTGATGCATAAATTCGGCTTAACGGTGCAAAACGCCCAGCTTCATCTGTTTGCCTTCCTGTTCGCAGTGGCTGCCGGGACGGTAATTGGCGGGCCTGTTGGCGATAAAATTGGGCGTAAATATGTGATTTGGGGTTCTATCCTCGGCGTAGCGCCTTTCACCCTTGTTTTACCCTACGCCAGCCTTGAATGGACGGGGATTTTAACGGTGATCATTGGTTTTATCCTCGCCTCGGCCTTTTCCGCTATTCTGGTCTATGCGCAGGAACTGCTGCCGGGACGCATCGGCATGGTTTCTGGCCTGTTTTTCGGCTTCGCCTTTGGCATGGGCGGCCTTGGCGCCGCGGTGTTAGGCCTGCTGGCGGACCATACCAGCATCGATCTGGTTTATAAAATCTGCGCCTTCCTGCCGCTGCTGGGATTCCTGACGATATTCCTTCCTGATAACCGGCAAAAAGCCTGATTATTCGGCGGCCAAAGTGCAACCTTGGCCGCCGTTAACCCTTGTGTCATCAGCCTGTTCCACGATTTCCCCCCGCCATTTTCCCTTCTGTGCCTTTTCATCGGCTAATTGCATTTTTTTGCACAACTCAAGAATTATTCATAAACAAAGTGAACGTTTTTGTCATAAACTATTACCCGGACAGGGTAGCAAAATGGACCGATACACCACTGGAAAGGAGACGGAATGCACCACGCAACACCGCTTATCACCACCATTGTCGGCGGCCTCGTGCTCGCCTTTATTCTCGGCATGATTGCCAATAAGCTACGTATTTCTCCTCTGGTGGGATATCTCTTAGCGGGCGTGCTGGCCGGACCTTTCACCCCTGGCTTTGTTGCTGACACCAAACTGGCTCCGGAACTGGCGGAACTTGGCGTCATTCTGCTGATGTTCGGCGTCGGGCTGCATTTCTCACTTAAAGACCTGATGGCGGTAAAATCGATCGCCATCCCCGGGGCCATCGCCCAGATAGCCGTGGCGACGCTGCTGGGTATGGCGCTCTCCGCCGCCCTCGGCTGGTCGCTGATGACCGGCATCGTCTTTGGCCTGTGCCTCTCCACCGCCAGTACCGTAGTGCTGCTGCGCGCGCTGGAGGAACGACAACTGATTGACAGCCAGCGCGGGCAAATCGCCATCGGCTGGCTGATTGTGGAAGACCTGGTGATGGTCCTGACGCTGGTCCTGCTGCCGGCGATTGCCGGTATGGCGGAGAAAGGCAACGTCGGCTTCGCGTCCCTGGCCCTCGACCTCGGGATCACCATTGGCAAAGTGGTGGCCTTTATCGCCATTATGATGCTGGTTGGCCGCCGGCTGGTGCCGTGGATCATGTCGCGCAGCGCCGCCACCGGCTCACGCGAGCTGTTCACTCTGTCGGTGCTGGCCCTGGCGCTGGGCATCGCCTTCGGCGCCGTGGAGCTGTTTGATGTCTCTTTTGCCCTCGGCGCCTTCTTTGCCGGCATGGTGCTTAACGAATCCGAGCTCAGCCACCGCGCCGCCCATGACACCCTGCCGCTGCGCGACGCCTTCGCGGTGCTGTTCTTCGTCTCCGTCGGCATGCTATTTGACCCGATGGTGCTGGTCCAACAGCCGCTGGCGGTGCTGGCGACGCTGGCGATTATTATCTTTGGTAAATCCGCAGCCGCCTTTTTCCTTGTGCGGATGTTTGGTCACTCGCCGCGCACCGCGCTGACCATCGCCGCCAGCCTGGCGCAGATTGGCGAGTTTGCCTTTATTCTCGCCGGCCTGGGAATGGCGCTTAACCTGCTGCCGCAGGCCGGACAAAATCTGGTGCTGGCCGGGGCGATCATCTCAATTATGCTCAACCCGGTGCTGTTTACCCTGCTGGAAAAATATCTCGATAAAACCGAAACCCTCGACGAGCAGACGCTGGAAGAGGTCCTGGAAGACGAGAAGCAGGTGCCGGTCGATATCTGCAACCACGCGCTGTTGGTCGGCTTCGGCCGCGTCGGCAGCCTGCTGGGCGAGAAGCTGATGGCCCAGGGGATCCCGCTGGTGGTGGTTGAAACCTCGCGCACCCGCGTGGATGAGCTACGCGAGCGCGGGATCAGCGCGGTGCTCGGCAATGCCGCCAATGAAGAGATCATGGAGCTGGCGCATCTCGATTGCGCCCGCTGGCTGCTGCTGACAATCCCTAACGGCTACGAGGCCGGAGAGATTGTCGCTTCCGCACGGGAAAAATGTCCGAATATCGAGATTATCGCCCGCGCCCATTATGATGACGAAGTGGACTACATTATCGATCGCGGAGCCAATCAGGTGGTGATGGGCGAACGGGAAATTGCCCGCGCCATGCTGCGGCTTCTGGAAACGCCACCGGCTGGCGAAGTGGTCACCGGCTGATGTACTGCCCTCTCCCCGCCGGGAGAGGGACGCGCTTACCGATCCCAGTACGCCTCTTCCAGGCTGTCCTCACGCTCCGGCAGGCCGCGGGTTAAACGCGGCGAGTGCTGGTTCAGCACCTGATAGCTCACGCGGTTGGCATATTTACACACCTGCGCCAGCGAGGAGTAGGTCAGCCATTTGCATTTGTGCTTGCTGGAGTTGGGGACGTTATTGCGGTGGTAGTTATTGGCGGTGATGTCATGCAGCAGCGCCGCCAGCGCGCCGTCGCCTGCGCCGTTGGTGTTCATGATCTTCTCGGGGCCGCCCATATAGGGAGCGATATGGGAATATATGCGCAGCGGATTAACGCAATCCTGGTGACGCATCGCGCGGCTGAATTCAAACTGGTTAAACTCCGGGATCGCCCCCGGCAGCAGCGGATGCTGGGTTTTACGCTTCGCCTCTTCTTCAGTGAAGCCCGCCATATACAGGCCCGCCGGGCCGGCGGTGCACAGCACCAGGTCGACCCAGTCCAGCGCCTTATTCGCCGCTGACAGCGGATCGGCAAAGCCGGTCAGCGCTTCCCCTTCCTCTTCGTTCATTGCCAGAATAGAGACATGCTCCTGCAGGAACTCCTGCCACCACGCCGGGTTATCGGCAATCACGTATTTGGTTCCGAGGGTTAACACCACCGGCACATCGTGCTTTTTGGCATACTCAATAGCCTTCATCGTGGCGTCCGGCATCGGCTCGCCCGGCTTGCAGCGGACCAGGTAAGAGGTCAGCACCAGCGCCGAGGCGCCGGCGATCACCGCTTCCGGAATGCTTTCCGGACGCAGCTTGTTCATGTGGCCCGGGCTGATGGCGAAGGTGCGCTCGCCGCTGTCACCGATCAGGGTAAAGCAGCGGCCAATGGCGCCGTCGACGCCCTGCAGATAGTTCAGATCGGTGCGGCTGGAGGTATTGCACAGGTAACGATAGGCATAGCCGCCGATTTCGATATTGCTGCACATCACGCCAAGCAGCACCGAGCGATCGTCCGCCAGCACCGAGTAGTTGTGCATGGTATTGCCGATGGTGCCGCCGGCAAACTGATGGGTAATGAGATTGTTGCGCACCAGCTCCTGGTACAGCGCCTCGGCGACGTCATCTTCAATCACCAGCGAATGGCCCGCGCTCAGGCCGTAGCGCACGATAAACGCCTCATCCACTTTCGCTTCGATATCCACCAGCGTCTGGTCGATACCGACCACCCAGGAGACGCTGGATTCATTCTCCGGCTGAATTTGCTGCAGCAGCGGATCGCGGGCGTTAACGGGAAAATAGTGTTTAGATTTGCGTTTACCGGGAAATTTCATAGTGGCGCTTAAATAACAGGGAACAAGCGGGAAATAGTAGCATATTCCCCGCCCTGCGCGCGATCAGCGATAAGGCGCCGTCAGATTGACCATCATCTCAATATGCGCTGCGTCCGCATTAAGCGCCGGAATATATTCATATTGCTTGCCGCCTGCTTCGAGGAATATTTCCCGGTTCTGGACGGCGATTTCTTCCAGCGTTTCGAGACAGTCGGCGGCAAACCCCGGGCACAGCACCTGAATATGCTTCGTCCCTTTCTCGCCGAGCATCTTTAGCGTTTCATCGGTGTACGGCGTCAGCCAGGGTTCCCGGCCAAAGCGCGACTGGAAAGTCATCATCACCCGCTCCGGCGGCAGCCCCAGCGCGGAAACCAGTTCCCGCGTCGTATCGCGACAGCGCTGAGGATAATCATCGCCCTGGTTGGCATAGCGCTGCGGGATCCCATGATAGGAGAGCAGCAGCAGATCCGGTTCCCCATGCACCGCGAAGGAAGCGCGCACGCTGGCCGCCAGCGCATGGATATAGTCCGGATGTTCGGCATAGTCGCGAATAAACGAGATACCCGGAATGGCGCGCTTTTTCGCCAGAATCCGCGCCAGTTCGTCCCAGACGGCGGCCACCGTCGAGCAGGAATATTGCGGATACAGCGGCAGCACCACGATGTGCTCCACCCCCTGCGCCAGTAAGTCATCCACCGCGCTGGCCAGTGACGGTGAACCATAGCTCATGCCCAGCGCCACCGGGGTATCCGGCAGCCTGGCAGCCAGCGCCTGCTGCTGGCGACGACTATACACCATCAGCGGCGATCCCTCTTCCATCCACACGGACTGATAGAGCTTCGCCACACGCGGGGAGCGAATCGGCAGTATGACGCCGCGCAGCAGCGGCCACCATAGCAGACGAGACGTATCCACCACCCGTTTGTCGCTGAGGAATTGTCGCAGATAGCGCTTCACCGCCCCGGGGGTGGGCGCATCGGGAGTGCCTAAATTGGCCAGCAAGATACCTGTTTTCGTCTGATGCATTACCGCCTCTTAACCATTTGAATCGCAGCCAATTGTAGCTGAAATGGCGCTAAACGGAACCAATCATAGCAAAAGGTAGAAATGAGCGGAGTTCTCATCCTGCCGCAGCAGGATGAGAAAAGGCTTTATCAGCCGAGGATTTTTTCCAGTTCGGCGCGCACGTCAGCTACCGCTTTGGTGCCGTCGACTTTGGCGTATTTGGTGTTGCCCGCCTGCGCTTCTTTGGTGTAGTAGCCGATCAGCGGCGCTGTCATCTGATGGTATTCTACCAGACGCTTACGCACGGTCTCTTCCTGATCGTCTTTACGGGTGGTCAGCTCTTCGCCGGTCACGTCGTCTTTGCCTTCCACCTTCGGCGGATTGAATTTGATGTGGTATACGCGACCGGATGCCGCATGGACGCGACGGCCAACGATGCGGTCGACGATCAGTTCGTCCGGCACGTCGAATTCCAGCACGTAATCAACGGTAATGCCCGCCTCTTTCATGGCGTCAGCCTGCGGAATGGTCCGCGGGAAGCCGTCCAGCAGGAAGCCGTTACGGCAATCTTCCTGGGCGATACGCTCTTTCACCAGCGCGATGACCAGCTCATCGGTCACCAGCTTGCCTGCGTCCATAATGTCTTTCGCTTGCTTACCGAGCTCAGAGCCGGATTTTACCGCCGCGCGCAGCATATCGCCGGTGGAGATTTGCGGAATACCGTATTTCTCCATGATGAACTGAGCCTGAGTTCCTTTACCCGCGCCCGGAGCGCCAAGCAGAATAATACGCATTACGAAAATCCCCTCAAAAGTCGATTCAATTTTTCAAAAACGCTAAACCATACCACCAGAACGGCGATGGCTCAAGGAAGGCGGTGCGGCTGAAACGGTTAATGGTGAGATATTTTATGCAATCCAATGTGAAATGCCCCGCCTGAGCACATCGCTCAGACGGGGCATTTATCCCGTTCCCGGCGTCGCGTCGCTCGGCCGGGCTACTCGTTCAGCTTCGTGTCAGGAAGCCAGCAGCTGGTTCATACGACGGATAAACTGGTTCGGATCTTCCAGCGTGCCGCGCTCGGCCAGCAGCGCCTGATCCAGCAGCAGTTCCACCCATTCGCCGAACTGGGCGTCATCCTGGGTATCAGCTGCGCGTTTCACCAGCTGATGCGCCGGGTTCAGTTCGAAGATGTATTTCACTTCCGGCGCCGCCTGGCCCGCTGCCGCGAACAGCTTCGCCATCTGAGTGCTCATCTCGTCGGCATCGGTAGTGACAATCGCCGGGGTGTCGGTCAGACGATGGGTCAGACGCACCTCTTTCACCCGGTCGCCAAGCAGGTTTTTCACCCGCTCAACGAACGGCTCCAGCGCTTTTTCAGCTTCTTTGGTGGACTCGTCCACTTCATCCGCCAGCTTGTCCAGCGACTCGTCGGCTTTAGCGACAGACTGGAACGCTTTGCCGTCGAACTCGGTCAGGTAGCTCATCATCCACTCGTCGATGCGATCGGAGAGCAGCAGAACTTCAATCCCTTTCTTACGCAGCAGTTCGAGGTGCGGGCTGCTCTTCGCCGCCGCATAGCTGTCGGCAGTGATGTAGTAGATCTTCTCCTGGCCTTCTTTCATCCGCGAGACATACTCTTCCAGCGACACGGTCTGCGCGGAGGAGTCGGTATGGGTGGTTGCGAAACGCAGCAGTTTGGCGATCGCTTCCTGGTTGCTCGGATCTTCCGCCGGGCCCTCTTTCAGCACCAGGCCGAACTGTTTCCAGAAGGTTTGGTATTTTTCAGCGTCGTCTTTCGCCAGCTTATCCAGCATCTGCAGCGCGCGTTTGGTCAGCGCGGTGCGCAGGTTGCGGGTCACGCTGCTGTCCTGCAGGATTTCACGGGAGACGTTCAGCGGCAGATCGTTGGAATCGATCAGGCCGCGCACGAAGCGCAGGTAGTTCGGCATAAACTGCTCGGCGTCGTCCATGATGAACACACGCTGGACGTACAGCTTCAGGCCGTGTTTATGATCGCGGTTCCACATATCCCACGGCGCCTGCGACGGGATATACAGCAGGCTGGTGTACTCCTGCTTACCTTCCACGCGGTTGTGGCTCCAGGTCAGCGGGTCGCTGTAGTCGTGAGCGATATGCTTATAAAACTCTTTGTATTCGTCGTCGTTAACTTCGGATTTGCTGCGGGTCCACAGGGCCTGCGCCTTGTTGATTTTTTCCCACGAAATCACGGTTTCGCCGTCTTTCTCTTCCCGTTTTTCAATCTCAACCGGCAGCGCGATATGGTCGGAATACTTGCTGATGATAGAGCGCACGCGCCAGTCGTTGAGGAAATCATCTTCGCCTTCGCGCAGATGCAGGGTGATTTCGGTGCCGCGATCGGCTTTGGTGATATCAGCTACGGTATATTCGCCTTCGCCGGCGGATTCCCAGAACACGCCGTTTTCCGGCTTGTCGCCCGCCGCACGGGTACGCACGGTCACTTTGTCCGCCACGATGAAGGCCGAATAGAAGCCGACGCCGAACTGACCGATCAGCTGGCTATCCTTCGCCTGGTCAGAACCCATCGATTCGAGGAACGCTTTGGTGCCGGATTTGGCGATGGTGCCGAGATGGTCGATAACCTCTTCCCGGTTCATACCGATACCGTTATCGGCGATGGTCAGGGTGCGGTTGTCTTTATCAAACGAAACCCGCACGCGCAGCTCGCCGTCTCCCTCATACAAATCCGGCTGCGACAGCGCGCGGAAACGCAGCTTATCGGCCGCATCAGAGGCGTTGGAAATCAGCTCACGCAGAAAGATTTCTTTGTTGGAATAGAGGGAATGGATCATCAGGTGCAGAAGCTGTTTTACTTCTGACTGAAAACCACGAGTTTCTTGTCCTTTCATCTGATTCAACCTCAACAATGCCATTTTAAATGGGTAAAAAACCGTTGAGTGGGAGATGGGGACAGCGGGGAAATTTTTCAAGCGGAGGCGGCGAAGGCCGCCTCCATTTGTTCAGAAAGTAATCTTGTGGCGACCGGCCAGGGAGTGGGACAGCGTGGTGCCGTCGACCATCTCCAGCTCGCCGCCCACCGGCACGCCGTGGGCGATTCGGCTGGCGTCGACGCCATACTGCGCGCACAGCTCTGCGATGTAGTTGGCCGTCGCCTCGCCCTCAACGGTCGGGTTGGTGGCGAGGATCACCTCGGTGATCGACTCCGCCTCCAGCCGTTGCTCCAGGCGATCGAGCCCGATGTCATCAGGCCCGATGCCGTCGAGCGGCGACAGGTGCCCCATCAGCACGAAGTAGCGGCCGGAATACTGCCCGGTCTGCTCAATGGCATAGATGTCCGCCGGACTCTCTACCACGCAGATCTGGCCGTTTTCCTGGCGACGCGGGTTGCTGCAGATATTGCACACCTCCTGCTCGGTGAAGGTGCGGCAATCGGCGCAGTGGCCGATCTCCGACATCGCACGCGTCAGCGCCTGCGCCAGGCGCATCCCGCCGCTGCGATCGCGCTGCAGCAGGGTAAACGCCATGCGCTGCGCTGACTTCGGGCCGACGCCCGGCAGACAGCGCAGCGCTTCCATAAGCTGAGTTAACAGCGGGCTAGTTTGCATCAGAACGGCATCTTGAAGCCTGGCGGCAGTTGCATACCGGCAGAAACGGAAGCCATCTTCTCTTTCTGGGTCTCTTCGATACGACGCGCGGCGTCGTTGAACGCGGCAGCCACCAGGTCTTCGAGCATCTCTTTGTCGTCTTCCAGCAGGCTTGGGTCGATCTCCACACGGCGGCAGTTGTGCGCGCCGTTAATGGTCACTTTCACCAGACCCGCGCCGGATTCGCCGGTTACTTCCAGCTGAGCGATCTCTTCCTGCATCTTCTGCATTTTCTCTTGCATCTGCTGGGCCTGCTTCATCAGGTTACCCAGGCCGCCTTTTCCACCAAACATAGGCTTCTCTCTCAGTCAGTCATCGTTAAAGGTACTGAATGCCAGTCAGACTGGCATTCAAATGGGGCGAATACTCTCTTCATCCAGATCGGCGTCGAAGAAACGACGCAGGGTCTGAATGTTATTATCCGCGATAATGGCTTCGCGCGCCTGCGCGAGCTTCTCTTCATAAATAGCCTGCCGCCACTCCAGCGGCGTACGCATCGCGGGATTATCGTCTTCCACGATGGTCAATTCAACCGGCGTACCGTACAACACCCCCAGCGCTTCAGCCAGCTTTTGCTGCGCGCTGGCGGAATTGAGGTGGCGCTGGCTGGGACGCAGATGCAGACAGACGCGGCTGCCCTCCTGCTCTTTCCACGCGTTGAGCGCCACCTGCTCGACCAGCTTCGGTACCGCCAGCTGGCTCACTTCCGCCGCCCAGCTGTCGCGCTCGACCGCTTCTTCGGCGAGCTTGGCCGCCAGCTCCGGCGTCTTCTCATGCTCCAGCGCCTTTTTCAGCGCTTTGGGCGTGGCGACTTCGACTTTGGTCTCTTCCACCACCGTCGTCGCCTTCCAGCGATAGGCCTCTTTCTTCGCCGGGGCCTGCTCCAGCGCGGCCGCGGCCGGACGAGCCTGGACGCGCTCGGTAATCGAACTCAGTCGCTCCAGCGCAGCGTTATTCACCGGCCGCGCGCGGGAAGCGGCTGCCGGTTCACTCTTTTTTGGGGTGGTTGCTCCCTGGCTGCGCTGCAGGTGGCTGCGGGCCGCCAGCACCTGGCTGGTGGTCGGCGGCAAACTCTGCGGCGACTGTGGCGGCGGCGCGGCGGGGGCAACCGGCTGACGCGGCGCGGGCGCGGCGGCCTGTGCCGGCTGCACCTCCGGCTCCGGCAGCGGCTTACGCGGATGAAACGCCAGGGCACGCAGCAGCGTCATTTCGACGCCCATCCGCCGGTCCGGGGCGTAAGGCAGCTCTTTGCGGCCAATCAGCAGCGTTTGGTAGTAGAGCTGAACGTCGCCGGGCGGTACGGTTCGCGCCAGTTCGCGCATCCGCACTTCGACCGCGGCCATGTCGGCGCCCAGCGCCGAAGGCGACAGCTGAACCATGGCGATGCGGTGCAGCAGGCTCTGCATCTCGACCAGCAGCGCCTCCCACTCGACGCCGCGTGCGGCGGCGTCATTGACGCCCGCCATGACCCGCTCGCCGTCGGCAGCAACCAGCGCTTCAATCAGCGACAGCGCCTGATCGTCATCAAGGGTGCCGAGCATGGTGCTCACCGATGCGGCCGTCAGCTGCCCTTCCCCACTGGCAATCGCCTGATCGGTCAGGCTTAAGGCATCGCGCAGGCTGCCATCGGCCGCCCGCGACAACAGCTGCAGCGCGCGGGGCTCAAAGGCAATCTGCTCTTCGCCAAGAATATGCTCCAGCTGATGGCGGATCTGTTCAACGTCCAGCGCCTTCAGGTGGAACTGCAGGCAGCGGGATAAGATCGTTACCGGCAGCTTCTGCGGATCCGTCGTCGCCAGCAGGAATTTGACGTGCGCCGGCGGCTCCTCCAGCGTTTTTAACAACGCGTTGAAGCTGTGACGCGACAGCATATGGACTTCGTCGATGAGATAGACCTTAAAGCGGCCGCGGGCCGGCGCGTACTGGACGTTGTCCAACAGATCGCGGGTATCTTCGACTTTGGTTCGCGAGGCGGCGTCAATCTCAATCAGATCGACAAAGCGCCCCTGTTCAATTTCCCGGCAGTTATCGCACACGCCGCAGGGGGTGGCGGTGATGCCGGTTTCACAGTTTAACCCTTTCGCCAGCAGACGGGCGATGGAGGTCTTCCCGACCCCGCGGGTACCGGAAAAAAGATAAGCGTGATGAATGCGCCCTAACGACAAGCCGTTCGCCAGTGCGGTCAGCACATGTTCCTGGCCGACGACGTCAGCAAAGGTTTGTGGGCGCCATTTACGGGCTAAGACCTGATAACTCATGGGCTGGCTCTGAAACGCTGGAAGGTGAAATCACGAAGGGGTCATGCTATCACAGCCCCGCCCGATCGGCGAGGCTATGTGGAGGGATTTGCTTAGTGGCCCGGGAACGGCACCAGACAGTAGCAGTGGATCCCCAGCTTCTCCAGGCGCTGTTCGCCGCCCAGATCGAAGAGATTGATAATGAAAGCGGCATCGTGCACTTCGCCACCGAGGCGGCGGATCAGTTTGACCGTGGCGTCGATAGTGCCGCCGGTCGCCAGCAGATCGTCAACCACCAGCACTTTATCGCCCGGTTTAATGGCGTCAACGTGGATCTCCAGCTGATCGGTGCCATACTCCAGCTCATAGGTCTCGGCGATGGTTTCACGCGGCAACTTACGCGGCTTGCGTACCGGAACAAAGCCCACGCCCAGCGCCAGCGCGACCGGGGCGCCGAACAGGAAGCCACGCGCCTCAGTCCCTACCACTTTGGTAATACCCGCGTCTTTGTAGCGCTCGGTCAGCAGTTCAATGCTAAGCGCGTAGGCCTTCGGGTCTTCCAGTAAGCTGGTGACATCGCGGAAAAGAATGCCAGGTTTTGGATAATCCTCGATACTCTGGATGCTGTTCTTCAGATATTCAAGCTGCTGTGCAGTTGCGGTCATAAGTGTATGCCTGATTGAAACGGTATTACCCACGGGCGTGCAAAAGGGGCCAAAGAAACATTTGTTTAACCTTTGACCAGGCTTGCCCGCGCTCGAAAACGCCAGAATTTACTGGCTGTCGGCAACAATTGCAACAGGCATTATTGCGCATCAGTGCTTTTGTTGCTTTGCGTCAACCACCGGAATGCGCCACATAAAGATCAGCAGACAGGCCAGAATGACCAACAGCATGATGCGCACCCACGTAAGCTTAACCAGCCACAGCGAAATAGCAAAAGTCACCACGATCATCGCAATGGCGCGCGGTTTAGCGCCGCGAGGCATGGCGCGGTACTGTTGCCAGTGGCGAAGATAGCCGCCAAACCAGGAGCAATACAGCAGCCACTGGTGAAAGCGCGGCGATGAGCGGGCAAAGCACCAGGCGGCGAGCAGAATAAACGGCGTCGTCGGCAGCAACGGTAAGAAGACGCCCAGCGTACCCAGCGCTACCGCCAGCCAGCCGATAATGGTTAAAATAACAGGTGGCATAATGCGAATCGTTATCAAACAGATGAGGCTACTGTAGCACAGTTGGCTGACGGAAAATGGAGGGGGTTGGTGAAAACTGCTCAACTTTTACAAACGCTGAACGACCAGCTGAGTGAGCTGTCCGCGCTGGTGGCGCCGCTGGCGGAGCACGCGACCCTCAGCCCGCGCTTTGACCGGCAGCTCTTCCACACCCGCAGCACGCTGATGCAGGCCTATCTGGCGGAAGCCCAACACAACTTTAACCAGCTCCGCCAGGCCGTCGAGCGCCAGCAGCTGCCGCAGGTGGTCTGGATTGCCGAGCGTCTGGCGGCACAAATCGCCGCGCTGCGCCGTGAAACCGCCACCTGGTCCTTGCGCAGTTGGGACCACGCGTCGCCAACGTTGAGCCGCTGGCAGCGCCGTCGCCTGCAGCATCAGGAGTATGAGCGCCGCCTGGTGGCGATGCGCGACCAACGCCAGCGTCAGCTGGCGCAGGCGACCAGCCTTGACGAGCAGCAGCGGCTGGGGAAAGAAGTTGAAGCCTACAGCGGCCGGTTGGCGCGCTGCCGACAGGCGCTGGACAAGATTGAAAACGTACTGGCGCGGCTGACGCGCTAACAGGAGAGCCCGATGTCGCTGGAAAATGCATCCGATGAGGTCAAACTGGCCGTCGATTTAATCATGTTGCTGGAATCGCATCAGATCCCGGCGCAAACCGTGCTGAGCGCGCTGGAAATTGTCCGGCGGGATTATGCAAACAAGTTAAAAAACGCGGAAAGCGGGTCGCAAAACCCAGAGAAGTAGGATGTTGTCTCCGCCAGTGTGCTGGCAGTCTGGTCCTTTGCGCATGACGCCACTGGAGACAATATTGATGGAAAAAGTCAGTCAAACCCCACACGACGCGGTGTTTCGCCAGATGCTCATGCATCAGGCGGTCGCGAAGGATTTTTTGCAGTTGTACCTCCCCGCGCCGTTTCTGGCGATCTGCGAACTGGATTCGCTGCAGCTGGTCTCCGGTAGCTTTGTTGAAGAGGACCTGCGCGCCAGCTATTCCGATATCCTTTACTCACTGCGCACGCGTCATGGACCGGGCTATGTGTACGCGCTGATTGAGCACCAGAGTACCCCGGACAAGCTGATGGCGTTTCGCCTGCTGCGCTATGCGCTGGCCGCCATGCAGCGTCATCTGGACGCCGGCCACGACACGCTGCCGCTGGTGGTGCCGATTCTGTTTTATCACGGCAAAGTGAGCCCCTGGCCCTGGGCCCGCAACTGGCAACAGCTATTCGCCGATCCGGCGCTGGCGAAGGCGCTCTATAGCAATGATTTTCCGCTGGTGGACCTCACCGTAATGCCAGATAATCAGATCGCCCGTCATCGGCGGATGGCCATGCTGGAGCTGCTGCAAAAGCATATCCGCCATCGCGATCTGGCCGAGCTGCAGGTGCCGCTGATTGCGCTGATGACGCAAGGCTATCTGACAGAAGCGCAGCTGAATACGCTGCTGCGCTATATGTTGCAGGCGGGAACCACGGAACATCCGGGGGCGCTGATCCGCACGCTGGCGGCGCAGTCGCCCAGGCATAAGGAGCTGATGATGACCATTGCCGAATGGCTGGAAGAGAAAGGCCGTAAACAGGGAAAGCAAGAGGGTGAGCAGGAAGGTCGAGAAGCCGCCACTCGCAGCATCGCCGCCAGAATGCTGGCGCGCGGCCTCGAACGTCAAACCGTGCAGGAGCTCACCGGGCTGAGCGATGAAGAACTCGCCGCGCTGGCGCCCTGATACAGCAGGGGCGGCTTTGCGCCGCCCCTCTTCGATCAGGACGCGGTGGTGGGCGCCAGATCGTCGCCTTTCCCGTCCCGTTTCACTTCGGTGACTTCATCGCCTTTTTCATTGCGCAGATGAACTTCCAGCTGGTTAAAGGCAATGTTGATGTCATTCTCCCGGCACAGGCGGTCGATGGCGCGGTTGAGCTCATCCACCGTGTAGCTGCGATCGCGCAGTTCTCGAACATACAGACGCAGTTCATGATCCAGGGTACTGGCCCCGAAGGTGGTGAAGAAAACCGCTGGCGCCGGCTCCTGCATCACTTTCGGATGATCGTGCGCGGCCTTCAGCAGCACCTCTTTCACCTTATCCAGGTCTGAGCCATAGGCGACGCCGAGGCGGATCACCACCCGGGTCACGGTGTCGGAGAGCGACCAGTTGATCAAGCGCTCGGTAACGAACGCCTTGTTCGGGATAATCACCTCTTTGCGATCGAAGTCGGTGATGGTGGTGGCGCGAATACGGATTTTGCTTACCGTCCCCGAGAAGGTTCCGATAGTGACCGTATCCCCAATGCGCACCGGACGTTCGAACAGAATGATTAGGCCGGAGACAAAGTTACCGAAGATCTCCTGCAGACCAAAACCTAAACCAACCGACAGCGCGGCCGCCAGCCATTGCAGTTTATCCCAGGAGACGCCCAGCGCCCCGAATACCGTCATCGCCCCGATAGCGATAATCGCATAGTTGAGAATGGTGGTGATGGCGTAGGAGGTCCCCTGACGCATGTTGAGCCGCGACAGCACCAGCACCTCCAGCAAACCCGGCAGGTTGCGGATCAGCGCCCAGGCGACCATTGACGCCACAATGGCGAACAACAAACTGCCCATCGTCACGCTGCGCACCACGCTGGCCCCCGCCTCGGTGCCGTTGTAGTGCCAGAGGGTAATGCTGTCGAGGTAGGCGAAAACGGTGATCAAATCAGACCAAATCGCCCAGAACATCACTGCGAACAGCGCGACCATCACCAACATGGTGATGCGCAGCGTCTGCTGGTTGACCTGCTCGAGAGCGATAGTTGGCTCTTCCTGCGGCTCGGCGCCTTCCGCCCCTTCCTTCACCAGATGTTGACGGCGCGCCAGCGCGCGGCGCCAGGCGATACGCCGCGCCGCCACGCTCAGGCCGCGCAGCACGGTCTGGTACAGCAGGTTCCAGATCATCACCAGATACACGGTCTCGATCCAGCGTCCCGCCAGACGCAGCGTCGTGTAGAAGTAGCCGGTTGCCGTCAGCACCATCAGGGCCACCGGAACGATAGACAACACCGTGATCGTCAGCAGGCGCAGGCTGTGCGACTCTTTATCGCGCCAGCTTTCCCGGCACATCGGCCAAACCAGCACCGCGATCAGCAGTAAGTTGAAGAAAATCACCAACTGCCCCAGCACGTCGTCCATCAGGTTCAGCGGCGACAGTTCGGAAATCACCGACCAGAAATTCAGCGGCAGCAGCGCCAGGCTGACGCGAACAATCTGCCGCCGCCAGTGGCTGGTCAACTGCGCCGGCATATTAAAGTGGTTGACCGCGACGCCGTTCTTTTCCAGCACTTTCCAGCACAGGCCAAACACCAGCCAGAACATAGCCAGCTTTTTACTGTACGCCCACAGCAGTCCGCTAATATTTAACTGCATGGTGAGTAAGATCAGACCGATAGCCAGAATCAACAGCACCACCGGTAAGGCGCGGATCAGATCGATCAGGATCGCCTTCGGCGTATGCAGTTGGGTATCGTTGCGCAGCTGTCCCACCTGGGAAGCAAGCTTTGCCTGATAATCCTTGAGCCACTGCAGACGCCAGCGGATGAGGCCGGCAATCAACAGCAGCGGTAAACCGGCCAGGAAAGCGACAAACACCGCAGGCCACGCTTTTTCCCAGTTCACGGTGATTTTCATCGCCTTAAACTGACCTTTCAGCGCCTCCGGGAAGGCCTTAATCCACTCCCAGTCCATCGGTTTATTGCTGTTCACCCAGAAAATTTGCTGGGTCAGAATTTCCTTCAGACTGCTCGAGACGCTCATCAGCTGCTGCTGGTTGATCTGCAGGTTGATGGCCATCATCAGCTGGTTGCCCAACTGTTTGTTGAACTGATCAAGCAGTTCGCGACGCATGTCGATCACTTCCAGTAGCGCGGCGTGGACTTCATCGTTCACTTCGCTGCTGTGCCCCTCCTCCAGTTTGGCGACAAAGGCATCGCTCTGGAACAGCGCGTCGCGCTGCTGGTTCACCTCAAACTGTTCAAGCCGCAGGTCGGCGATGCGGTTGGTCATATCCTGCAGCTCATCCGCCGACGGTAATGTCTGTTGCTGTTGGTAAAGAATACGCGACAGCAGCAGGCTCCCCCGCAGAACTGAAATTTGCTCTTTAATATCCCGTTCAGACTGCAGCGCGCGGTCGAGCCAGTTTTTGACCTGGATATTGCGCTGCACCAGCTGGTTACCGTTCTCTGTTGCCTGGATCAGCTTCTCGCTGAGCTGATGGTTAATATCCAGCTCCTGCTTGACCAGCGGGTTGGCCTGAATACGCGCCGTTTCGTCGGGGGTAACCGCCTCCTGGGCGGTTTTCTCGGTCAGGGTCAGCCGTTTGCTGTTCACGGCCTCCTGCAGCAGCTGTAGCTGATGCTCCAGCCGGTTGCTCCAGGCGGTGACGTAGTCACGCTGCTTCTGCAGGGTATCCTGCAGGATAGTGTTGCCTTCGAGGCTCTTGCGCTGTTGCTCGATCTGCGCGTTGAGCAATGCCTGTTGAGCCTGCAACAGCACCTGCTGGGTCGGGCGTAGGGTCTCGTCGCCCACCGAGGTGCCATTCAGACGATTGCGGATCTGCTGCAGCTGCTGGGAGGCGTTGAACATCGCATTTTGCACGCGTTCCGGCTGCGTTTGCAGGGAAACCAGTTGGCTGTTATAGGTCGCCAGATCGTTTTGCGCATTCTGCAGATCGTCCAGCGTCTGGGTGACGCGCGACTCCAGCTGACGCAGGGAGAGCGTACTTAGCGTTTTGCGCGTCGCGTCGTCGTTCGGGACATCGCTCAGGTTATTGAGGCTCTCCACCGCCTGGCGCAGCTTCGCCGGCGCCTGCTCGACCTGCTGTCGCAGCTGTGCCGTCTCGCTTTTGATACGCTCGATTTTATCCAGCGTTTCCAGCGTCTGAGTCAGATCCTGCTGGACCAGTTTGTCCTGCGGAGTCAGTTCTTTTTGCTTGTTTAACGTATTGAGCTGGCTCTGCACCTCTGCCCGATCGGGGAGATCCGCGGCGCGGCCCTGGACTGGGCTGAAAAGGCCAATAAAACAGAGCAGCGTGATAATAAAGATGAACGTGGCGCGTTGCCTGGAGATCGTGTGCAGCATAGTTAATATGAATGAATGCAAATGCCGGAGAATACCGGGGGTCGTCGCAAGCGCGCAGAATAGCATTTCTCAGCGCTGGCGAATAGCGGCGGACGGCGCTAAAAATTCACGCCCATCCGCGCGCTACCTTTAAGCTGACAAGCTCTCCGGGCCGCGTAGCGTCGGGCAGAATTGATACATCTCCAGCAGAATAGCGACGTAGTCCCGCGCTTCCGCATGCAGGTCGAACGAATCGGGGGCAAACAGCCAATTTTCCATCAGCCCGGAAAGGTAGCTGCGCATTAACACGGCCGCCCGCCGGGTGAGTAAATTGGCGGGCAGCAGCTTCGCCGCGATGCACTCTTTCAAGGTCTGCTCGATACGCTCATAACTCGCCAGGGAGAGCTGCCGCTGGGCCTGCTGCACCACGGTCATTTCACCGACGAACTCACACTTATGATAGATAATCTCCATCATTAATCGTCGACGTTCTTCTGTCACTGTCGCTTCAAGAACATAGACTAGAATCTCCCTGATAACTGAGAGTGGATCTTTGGGGAATTTTGCCCGATACTCAATTTCGAGATCGCTAATACTGGCGTCTGACAGCTCCCAAATTTCGTTGAATAAATCTGATTTATTCTTGAAATGCCAGTAGATAGCCCCCCTCGTTACACCCGCAGCTTTTGCAATTGTTGCCAACGAGGTAGATGATACGCCTTGCTGCGAAAACAGACGCAGAGCAACATCCAGAATCAGTTGCCGGGTTTCACGTGCCTGTTGTTTGGTTTTTCGTGCCATAGGTTAATGACTTTACAGAGGTTACGTTTACATACATTTGTGAATGTATGTACCATAGCATGACCATAATAGAAAGACTGTAGTGGGTTTGTGGTTGTTTGAGCCACTGAACATTTTGAAATTGGACACTCGAGGTTTACATATGAACAAAAACAGAGGGTTAACGCCTCTGGCGGTCGTTCTGATGCTCTCAGGCAGCTTAGCGCTAACAGGATGTGACGATAAACCGGCTCAACAGGGAGCCCAGCACATGCCGGAAGTCGGTATTGTGACGCTCAAATCCGCACCTCTACAAATAACCACCGAACTGCCAGGCCGCACCAGCGCCTATCGCATTGCGGAAGTCCGTCCTCAGGTCAGTGGCATTATTTTAAAACGTAACTTCGTGGAAGGTAGCGATATCCAGGCCGGCGTCTCCCTGTATCAGATCGATCCAGCCACCTATCAGGCCAGCTATGACAGCGCCAAAGGCGACCTGGCAAAAGCCCAGGCGGCGGCAAACATGGATCAACTGACGGTCAAGCGTTATCAGAAACTGTTGGGCACCAAATATATTAGTCAACAAGACTACGATACCGCCGTTGCGACGGCGCAGCAGAGCAATGCGGCCGTGGTCGCGGCGAAAGCGGCCGTTGAAACCGCGCGCATCAATCTGGCCTACACCAAAGTGACCTCGCCGATCAGCGGCCGGATCGGTAAATCCGCCGTGACCGAAGGGGCGCTGGTACAGAATGGTCAAACGACCGCCCTGGCAACCGTTCAGCAGCTGGATCCGATCTATGTTGACGTCACCCAGTCGAGCAATGATTTCCTGCGCCTGAAGCAGGAGCTAGCCGACGGCCGCCTGAAACAGGAAAACGGCAAAGCGAAAGTGGAGCTGGTGACTAATGACGGGCTTAAGTATCCGCAGTCCGGCACGCTGGAATTCTCGGATGTCACCGTCGATCAGACCACCGGCTCAATCACGCTACGCGCTATTTTCCCGAACCCGGATCACACCCTGTTACCGGGGATGTTCGTCCGTGCCCGTCTGGAAGAAGGGATTAACCCTGACGCCCTGCTGGTACCGCAACAGGGTGTTACCCGTACGCCGCGCGGCGACGCCAGCGTCATGGTAGTGGGTGAAGGCGATAAAGTCGAAGTCCGCCAGGTCACTGCTTCTCAGGCGATCGGCGATAAATGGCTGGTCACTGACGGTCTGAAATCCGGCGATCGCGTTATCGTCACCGGCCTGCAAAAAATCAAACCAGGTGTGCAGGTAAAAGCGCAGGAAGTAGCTTCTGATGATAAACAGCAAGCCGCAGGCAACGCGCCATCAGAACAAACCAAGTCTTAACTTAAACAGGAGCCGTTAAGACATGCCTAATTTCTTTATCGATCGCCCCATATTTGCATGGGTGATCGCCATTATCATCATGCTGGCTGGGGGATTATCGATCCTCAAATTGCCGGTGGCGCAATATCCGACGATTGCGCCGCCAGCAATTTCCATTACCGCCATGTACCCCGGTGCTGACGCCGAAACGGTGCAGAACACCGTAACTCAGGTTATCGAACAGAATATGAACGGTATCGATCACCTGATGTACATGTCCTCAAATGGCGACTCCACCGGTACGGCAACCATTACGCTGACCTTCGAATCCGGTACCGATCCGGATATCGCCCAGGTTCAGGTTCAGAACAAGCTGGCGCTGGCGACGCCTCTGCTGCCGCAAGAAGTACAGCAGCAAGGGATTAGCGTTGAGAAAGCGTCCAGCAGCTTCCTGATGGTTGTCGGCGTCATTAACACCAACGGCACCATGAACCAGGACGATATTTCGGACTACGTGGCGGCCAACATGAAGGATCCGATTAGCCGTACCAGCGGCGTCGGCGACGTTCAGCTATTCGGTTCCCAGTATGCGATGCGTATCTGGATGGATCCAAACAAACTGAACAACTTCCAGCTTACGCCGGTGGATGTGATGAGCGCCCTGAAAGCGCAGAACGCCCAGGTGGCCGCGGGCCAGTTAGGCGGTACGCCGCCGGTGAAAGGCCAGCAGCTTAACGCCTCGATCATCGCGCAGACGCGTCTGACCAATACGGAAGAGTTTGGCAACATCCTGCTGAAGGTGAACCAGGACGGTTCCCAGGTTCGTCTGCGTGATGTCGCCAAAATTGAGCTGGGCGGCGAAAGCTATGACGTAGTGGCGAAGTTTAACGGCCAGCCGGCATCCGGTCTGGGTATAAAACTGGCTACCGGCGCGAACGCGCTGGATACCGCCAACGCTATTCGCGCTGAACTGGCGAAGATGGAGCCGTTTTTCCCGTCGGGGATGAAGATCGTTTACCCGTATGACACCACCCCGTTCGTGAAAATTTCTATTCACGAAGTGGTTAAAACGCTGGTGGAAGCGATCATCCTGGTGTTCCTGGTCATGTATCTGTTCCTGCAGAACTTCCGCGCCACCCTGATCCCCACCATCGCGGTACCGGTGGTCCTGTTAGGCACCTTCGCGGTGCTGGCGGCGTTTGGCTTCTCGATAAACACCCTGACGATGTTCGGGATGGTGCTCGCCATCGGCCTGTTGGTGGATGACGCCATCGTGGTGGTAGAGAACGTCGAGCGCGTGATGGCGGAAGAGGGTCTGCCGCCGAAAGAAGCGACGCGTAAATCGATGGGACAGATTCAGGGCGCGCTGGTTGGTATCGCTATGGTGCTGTCGGCGGTATTTATCCCGATGGCGTTCTTCGGCGGCTCAACCGGGGCCATCTATCGCCAGTTCTCCATCACTATCGTTTCCGCGATGGCGCTGTCGGTACTGGTGGCGTTAATCCTGACGCCGGCGCTGTGCGCCACGATGCTGAAACCCATTCAGAAAGGCAGCCATGGCGCGACCACCGGCTTCTTCGGCTGGTTTAACCGCATGTTTGATAAGAGCACGCACCATTACACCGACAGCGTAGGCAACATTCTGCGCAGCACCGGTCGTTATCTGGTGCTGTATCTGATCATCGTGGTGGGTATGGCATGGCTGTTCGTCCGTCTGCCGAGCTCGTTCCTGCCGGACGAGGACCAGGGTGTATTCCTGAGTATGGCGCAGCTGCCTGCCGGCGCCACCCAGGAGCGTACGCAGAAAGTGCTGGATGAGATGACGAATTACTATCTCACCAAAGAGAAGGACAACGTGGAATCCGTGTTTGCGGTTAACGGCTTCGGTTTCGCCGGCCGCGGCCAGAACACCGGTATCGCGTTCGTTTCGCTGAAAGACTGGAGCCAGCGTCCGGGTGAGGAAAACAAAGTTGAAGCGATCACCGCGAGAGCAATGGGCTACTTCTCGCAGATTAAAGATGCGATGGTCTTCGCCTTTAACCTGCCGGCTATCGTTGAACTGGGTACCGCGACCGGCTTTGACTTCGAGCTGATTGACCAGGGCGGTCTGGGCCACGAAAAACTGACCCAGGCGCGTAACCAACTGTTTGGCATGGTGGCGCAGCATCCTGACGTGCTGACCGGCGTGCGCCCTAACGGTCTGGAAGATACACCGCAGTTTAAAATCGATATCGATCAGGAGAAAGCTCAGGCGCTGGGCGTCTCCATCAGCGACATTAACACCACGCTGGGCGCAGCCTGGGGCGGAAGCTATGTCAACGACTTTATCGACCGCGGCCGCGTGAAGAAAGTGTACATCATGTCCGAAGCGAAATACCGTATGCTGCCGGAAGATATCGGCAAGTGGTATGTTCGCGGCAGCGATGGTCAGATGGTGCCGTTCTCTGCTTTCTCGACCTCGCGTTGGGAATACGGTTCGCCGCGTCTGGAACGCTACAACGGTCTGCCGTCACTGGAAATCCTCGGTCAGGCCGCGCCAGGCAAGAGTACCGGTGAGGCGATGGCGCTGATGGAAGAGCTGGCGGGTAAACTGCCTTCCGGTATCGGCTACGACTGGACCGGGATGTCTTATCAGGAGCGACTGTCCGGCAACCAGGCCCCTGCCCTGTATGCCATCTCGCTGATTGTCGTCTTCCTGTGTCTGGCGGCGCTGTATGAGAGCTGGTCGATTCCGTTCTCGGTTATGCTGGTCGTCCCCTTGGGTGTGGTCGGTGCGCTGTTAGCCGCCACCTTCCGCGGGCTAACCAACGACGTTTACTTCCAGGTGGGTCTGCTGACCACCATCGGCCTGTCGGCGAAGAACGCAATATTGATCGTTGAATTCGCCAAAGACCTGATGGAGAAAGAGGGCAAAGGGCTGATTGAGGCGACGCTTGAAGCAGTACGTATGCGTCTACGTCCAATCCTGATGACATCTCTGGCGTTCATCCTCGGGGTAATGCCGCTAGTTATCAGCTCCGGCGCCGGCTCCGGTGCGCAGAACGCCGTCGGTACAGGCGTAATGGGCGGGATGGTGACCGCGACGATCCTGGCGATCTTCTTCGTGCCGGTGTTCTTTGTGGTGGTTCGTCGCCGCTTTAGCAAAAAATCGGAAGATATAGAGCACAGCCATCAGGTTGAGCATCATTAATCTTCACTCCTGAACAAAGGGCCGCTACCGCGGCCCTTTTTTATCACTGGCTGGCAAGGCACATATTGCCATTGTTTATTTTTCGTTCTGCATTTAATATATATTGATATGGCGCAGGCTATTTTTAGCAGCTTGTTCAACAACTCGGGATCGGCAAACACTCATTTACCAGGAATAATCCTACTATCATTATCCACGGGTCGGCGGTTTCTGAACGCGACAGCTGCCTGCCTTAAACCAATGATTCATAAGATTTCTCTATTTCTCCGGCTGTGGGCCAGCGCCTGCGAAATTAATTCGTCTATTTTTAAGATAATTTCTCGCTGATAATTGTAATTTTTCGTAATAGCACGATGAAATCTGTTGGAGAGTGGATTATAGTTAAATCAGCAGGATTACTCAGTTAGTGTCAGGTCAGTTAGTCGTGTTCATCCCACAACGGTGTTTGCTAGTCGTCGTTTAAACCACTCAAAAGGGGATGCGTTATGGACGAATACTCGCCAAAAAGACATGATATTGCACAGCTACGCTTTCTCTGCGAAACGCTGTATCATGACTGCCTTGCAAACCTGGAAGAGAGCAACCATGGCTGGGTCAACGACCCGACGTCGGCTGTCAATCTCCAGTTAAATGAATTGATCGAGCACATTGCCACATTCGCTCTTAATTATAAAATTAAGTATGCAGAGGATAATAAGCTGATCGCTCAGGTTGACGAATATCTGGACGACACTTTTACGTTGTTCAGTAACTACGGCATTAACTCTACGGATTTGCAAAAGTGGAAAAAATCCGGTAACCGACTATTTCGTTGCTTTGTCAACGCCAGCCGGGAAAACCCGGCCAGTCTATCGTGTTAGAATTATTACAATCAAAAGGTGGAATTATGTCTGATAAGCCATTAACTAAAACAGACTATTTGATGCGCTTACGTCGTTGCCAGACAATTGACACGCTGGAGCGCGTCATTGAAAAAAATAAATATGAACTGTCTGATAATGAGCTGGCGGTATTTTACTCAGCTGCCGACCATCGTCTGGCGGAACTGACCATGAATAAGCTATACGATAAAATCCCGACCTCTGTCTGGAAATTTATCCGCTAATTTACGCGTACTACGTGGTCTGCTGGCCGGACGGTACGGGTCAGCCGCCGCAGGGTATCTTTGTGATAGACATCACATCATTCAGCCAACAGCAACCCTGTAACCGGTTTCTTTTTTATACTGCTACGGCCATCAACAGTCAGGTATAAGGAAGACCCATGAGTGAAGAAAAACGCAAAATGATCGCCGGTGAGCTCTATTTATCTGGCGACCCAACGCTTCGCGCCGATCGCCTGCGCGCCAGACAGTTGTTGCACCGTTATAATCATTCCGCCCCGGATGACCAGGAACAACGTCAGCATATTCTGGCCGAGCTGTTCGCTCGCGCCGGCGATGCGTATATCGAGCCAAGCTTTCGCTGCGACTATGGTTATAATATTTTTCTCGGCGCCGGTTTTTACGCCAATTTTGACTGCGTGATGCTCGACGTCTGCCCTATCCATATTGGCGATAACTGTATGCTGGCGCCAGGCGTCCATATTTATACTGCCACTCATCCGCTGGACGCCGATGCGCGTAATAGCGGCCAGGAATACGGCAAGCCGGTAACTATTGGCCACAATGTGTGGATTGGGGGTCGGGCAGTGATCAATCCCGGCGTGACCATTGGCGATAATGCGGTCATTGCGTCCGGCGCGGTGGTCACCAAAGACGTCCCTGCCTGTACCGTCGTCGGCGGTAACCCGGCGCAGATCATTAAGCGCCTTCCGCCGACAAATCCGTAACTGTTATGCTTTTCTGTAACTGATCTGTTACTTTCTCCGCAGAATATTGCAACATAAAATAGCCTTCAGGCTGAGCCTGCCGCGCCTGGTCCGCCGGGCGCGGCAGGCTCATTGCAGAATTCGAGGACCAAGATGACAGAAATACAACGCCTGCTGATTCACACCATTGACGAACTCAACGTCCAGGAAAAACGCGATAATCGCCCGCGTTTTAGCATCAGTTTTATCCGCAACCATCCGGGACTGTTTGTTGCCATGTATGCCGCGTTTCTGGCGACGCTGGTGGTCATGCTGCGCTCTGAAACGCTGGTAGACTCGGTCTGGTTGCTGGTGGTGCTGTTCATCCTGTTCAACGCCTTTTTCTTCTTTGACGTCTATCCACGCTATCGCTACGAGGATATCGATGTCCTCGACTTTCGCGTGTGCTACAACGGGGAATGGTACAACACCCGCTTTGTCCCCCGGCAGCTGATCGACCGTATCCTGCAGTCGCCAGACGTCGATAGCGAGCAGAAGGCGCAGCTCAAAAAGATGGTCGCCACCAAAGGCGAGCTCTCCTTCTACGACGTCTTTACCCTCACGCGCGCCGGTGCTGCGCAATAAGGCGATTTAGGGTCCGCAGCGCCGGGAGATAGCGAGAAGCAGAGGTATTGCCATACCCAAGCACCAGTCCGCTCCGCGCTCGCTGCGGGTCGAGATAGAAATGACTTAACGCGGCGGGCGCCAGCTGAAACTGGCGCGCCTGCTGCGCAAGCGTCCGGTCATTAACGCCCTCCATCGCCACCGTCAGGTGCATCCCCCCTCCCCCGCCGAGAACGTCGCACGGCACGGTTATCTCTTGCGCCAGCGCCTCGCGCAGCTGTTGCTGACGTTTACGGTACAGGCGGCGCATCGCTGCCAGATGGCGCGCATAGTGTCCCTTCTCGATAAAGCTGGCCAGCGCCCGCTGTTCAGCACGGTGTCCCCCGCGCAGCAGCGCGCCAATGGCGTCCTGAGCAGCATCCGCCAGCGCGGGCGGCATAACCATAAAACCGATACGCAACGCCGGAAACAGCGTTTTGCTGAAGGTGCCGAGATAGACCACCGGGGCATCAGGCACCATTCCCAGCATCGCCGGGATCGGTTCTCCGCTATGGCGAAACTCGCTGTCGTAGTCATCCTCCACAATCCACGCCCCGTGCCGGCGGGCATATTCCACGAGCGCCAGACGGCGCCCGGCGCTCATGATGCTCCCACAGGGATACTGGTGTGAAGGAGAGGTGAAAATGAGCCGGGGCGGCTCCGCGACGCCGTTGGCAATACACATCCCTTCATCGTCGACAGCCATTCCTCTGACCCGCAGTCCCGCCCGCTGAAAGCCACTCCTCGCCCCCAGGTACCCCGGTTCTTCCAGCCACACGCTGTCGCCCGGGTTGGTCAGTAGCGAGGCGCATAAGTTGACGCCTTCCAGCGCGCCTTCGGTGATGACGATCTGCCGGATATCGCACCGGATGCCCCGGGAGAGCGCCAGATGACGAGCGATAGCCTCTCGCAGCAAAGGATCGCCCGCGGCTTCGCCATAACCCAGCAGCGCGCTACCATCTTCGCGTAGCACGTTATCCATCAGTCGCCGCCACAGCGGCAGCGGGAAATAGTTTACCGCCGGCATGCCTGGCGTAAATGCCAGCGTCGGTGAGTCGCGGCGCATCGCGGCTGGCAGCCTTTGCAGCCGCTCAGGCAGCACGACGGGCGGCATCTGACCCACCTCCTGGCGGCAGGAGGCGAGTGGTGCCACCTGCGTTCCCTGACGGCTCCGTGTCAGGTACCCCTCCAGCGCCAGCTGTTCCAGTGCGGCATTGACCGTATTCCGCGACAGGTGTAGCCGTTCGGCCATCACCCGCGATCCGGGTAAACGGCAGCGGGCCGTCAGGGTTCCCTGCAGGATAGCGTCACGTAAGGTGTGGTAAAGGGCGCGCTGTAAGGTTTCGACCGTGCGGTTCCGCATCCCCTGCGTCAACAGCGTAAAAAACCCCTCGTCCGGTATATTCATATTGCCTCCTCGTGGCCCCATAAAAACATACTCTAATGGCACTTTTTATGGAACCAGCGAGCGCGTACGCTGCCTGTAAATCCCCAATAAGGAAACCGCAATGTGCGAATATAATCAGTTTGGCCAGGCGCTCGGCGTCGCGCTGCCTGACTGGCAGCCGCGCCCCTGGCCGACACGACAGGTATTACAGGGCAGCCGTTGTCGACTCGAACCGCTGACTCTTGCTCATGCCAGCGATCTGTTCGCCGCTCACCAACTGGCGCCAGACGCCCGCAGCTGGACGTGGCTGCTGCGTGAACCTGAGAACAACCTTGCAGAATTCAGTGCCTGGGTGGAGCAGGTCGCCACGCTGGCAGACCCGATTCATTTTGCCGTCGTTGACCAGCAGCGAGGGAAAGCGGTCGGCTCGCTGGCGTTAATGCGTATCGATATCGCTCACGGTGTGGTAGAGGTGGGGCATGTGCATTTTTCACCGTTACTGAGCCGAACGGCCATGGCCACCGAAGCGCACTGGCTGTTGATGCAGTATGTCTTTGATACGCTCGGCTACCGTCGCTATGAATGGAAATGCAACAGTCTTAATATCCCATCAGCCCGGGCGGCAAGGCGGCTGGGGTTTCAGTACGAAGGACGTTTTCGCCAGGCGCTGGTGAGTAAAGGACACAACCGGGACACGGACTGGTTTTCGGTGATAGACGGCGAATGGCCGGAGCTGGATAACGCCATGCGCCAATGGCTGGCCGCCGACAATTTTACCGCCGACGGCCAACAGCGCCGCTCGCTGGAGAGTTTCCGTTAACGGCGTTTTTTGCGCCCCTGCACCGCTTTGAAGCGGGGGTTGCTCTTACAGATAACGTACAGCCGCCCTTTGCGTTTAACCAGCTGGCAATCCGGGTGGCGCTGTTTAGCGCTACGTAATGAGTTGACGACCTGCATCATGCTTTCCTTTTCGCATCAATAAAGCCGCCGAAGCGCTGGCGGAATCGGGCTGCACTGCCTTCATTGGCGAAGGTTTTTTGTTTGCCCGTGTAGTACGGATGCGATTTCGAGGAGACGTCGATCGTCACATACGGAAAAGTTTCGCCATCGAGTTCAATCACGCGATCGGTGCGGATAGTTGAGCCGACTTTAAAATACTCATTCGCGCTGGTGTCGTGAAACACCACCGTACGATAGGGAGGATGGATATGGGCTTTCATGATGACCTCTTTATTACGTTATAACATAACAATAAGGTTACGCCGTGCTGTGACAAAGATCAACCCTGCTCAATTTAAGGGTAAGGTGATAAGGCGAGTTTCCCCGCCTTTGGCGTCAGGGTGCCAGACGGTGGGCGATGGCGCGGAGCTGTTCCGCAATGGCCTGCAGATCTTTTCCCTGCTCAATTCGGGCGCCGCTGGAATGGCGTATCACCAGGCGCGCCGGCAGAATGGATGAGGCATGAGGCGCCCCGCTGGTGCTGGCGAGGATCCGCCGCACCGCCTCTTTCCCCTGCAGGTCGAGGTCGAGCGACACGGTACTCAGCGCCGGATAGAAAAAGGAGCTTTCGTAGGTATCGTCATAGCCAATAACCGACTTCTCACCCGGCACCGCCACCTGATGCTGATGGAAGGCGCTGAGCACCCCCAGCGCCATCTGATCATTACCCACCAGCACAGCGCTGAAATTAGGCGTTTCGCGCAGCATCTGCAGCGCGCCGGCGTAGCCGCTCTGCGCATCCCAGTTGCCGTGCAGGACGGTCACCGGCTTCAGACCGTAACCATCCAGGGTCTCCAGCCAGCTTTTTAACCGGAGTTTGGCCGAGACTGAGCTGTCCGGCCCCGCCAGCAGGGCGATCTCCCGATGCCCCATCTCATAGAGATATTTGACGCTGGCCCGGGTGCCGTCCGCCGGGTTAAACGAAACGTTAAACACGGAGCTGTAGGGATCAACGTCGAGAAACAGGCAGACGATATCATCGTTGTCAGCAGCGATTTTCTGCGCCTGTTCGGTCTCCAGCGGCACGTTGATAATGACTTTATCCACCCGCTGAGATTTCAGCTCATTGATGGAATCCTGGATGCTTTGGTTGACGCTCTCATCGATCATCGAAATCAGAACCTGGTAACCTTCCAGGTTGGCATAGCGTTTTACCGCCGCCGCCACCTGGGAAGGCGCATGCCAGGCCAGAGAAATAGTCACCAGCCCGACCGTCTGGCTCTCCTTCCCCACCAGCTGCTGCGCCAGCCGGTTTGGCACATAGCGTAAGGCCTCTATCGATTTCTCCACCTTGCGACGCGTCGCCTCGGATACATTAGCTGATTTGTTGAGTACCCTGGACACGGTCTGGTAAGAGACGCCCGCATGGCGTGCGACGTCTTCCAGAGTAGCGCTTTTAGACTTCATGGTCCGGTTCCTTATGTTGTTATCCCATGATTGTAACAGGGGCCATTTGAAAAAACGCTCACCGCCACCTCTCACTGCAAAACAATAGCGATAAAAGTATTACGTTCACAATACAACGAATTGTGAATCATCTCACCCATCGCAACAAAAACCACCGTGATTATTTGCAGTTAGTCACACAATAATCATATCTCATTTGCCTGAAGTTACATTTAGGCATTTTATGACACCAGTTATGTGAACGTAATACAAAACAATAAGAGGATAGAGATGAACACTACACTGCGCGCCCTTTCAGTCGCGTTAGCCGCTGCGCTAATCGCTCCTTCCGCGTTTGCGGCCACCGCCGCGATCCCAACGATCGATTTCCATGGCTATATGCGCGCCGGGGTTGGGGTCTCCGGCGACGGTAGCGAAGCGGAATGGCAAAAAAATAAGCTGGGCCGTTTGGGGAACGAGTCGGATACCTACGGCGAGCTGGAGCTGGGCTCTGAGGTCTATAAGAAAGATGACGTCAGCTTCTATCTCGACAGTATGGTCAGCATGGTCTCCGACGGCTCTAACGATAATGAAACCACGCTGAACGATGATGCACAGTTCGGCTTACGTCAGTTGAACCTGCAGATAAAGGGGCTGATCCCTGGCGATCCGAATGCGGTGATCTGGGGCGGTAAACGTTACTACCAGCGCCATGATCTGCATATCATCGATACCAAATACTGGAACATTTCCGGCTCCGGAGCCGGGGTGGAAAACTACACCCTCGGCCCGGGCGCCGTCTCGCTGGCCTGGATCCGCGGCGATGCCAACGATGTTGACTATCGCGTCGATGGCGACAGCAACGTCAATATCAACTATATCGATTTACGCTACGCGGGCTGGAAGCCATGGGCGGGCTCGTGGACCGAATTCGGTATCGACTACGCGATGCCAAACACCACCAAAAAACAGGATAGCTACGGCGGACTGTACGATGCTGACAACGGCGTCATGCTGACCGGTGAAATCAGTCAGGATATGCTGGGCGGCTATAACAAAACCGTGCTGCAGTACGCCAACAAAGGCCTGGCGCAGAACATGGTCTCCCAGGGCGGCGGCTGGTACGATATGTGGAACTACGTGAACGACGCCACCGGTTATCGCGTGATTAACACCGGCCTGATCCCGATTACTGAGAAGTTTTCTATCAACCACGTTCTGACCTGGGGCTCGGCGGATGACATTACCGACTATACCGACAAAACGCGGATGCTGTCGCTGGTCGCCCGCGGGCAGTACCAGTTCACCGACTACGTGCGCCTGATTGGCGAAGTCGGCGGTTTCTATCAGAAAGACAGCTACAACAATGGCACCAGCTACAAACAGGCCGGTGAGAAATACACCATTGCGTTGGGCCTGGCGGACGGGCCAGACTTTATGTCACGTCCGGAATTACGCATTTTTGCTTCATATTTGAATGATTCCGAAGATGGTAAACCGTTTGAAGACCAGACGGCGAATAATACCTGGAATTTCGGCGTGCAGGTTGAGGCCTGGTGGTAATTGCGCACGGCTAAGACTCATACGTTATTTTTATCTCCTGCTGTAAGACTGTTAATTATCTTCCGGTAAACTTTATTGCCACTGCTGTCTTTGTCTTATTTTCGGGATAACCTGCTTTCAGGTTATCCCGTTTTATTTATTTCCGGGCGGCAAAATGTTCATCCAGAAGCTGACGCAGCGCATCGGACTGTTTACCGAAAATAGCATGCACCTGCTGACCAAGAATAATAACCCCCAGCGCGCCCTGCTGCTGTAATGCTTCGGAGTCCACGGCCGCAAGATGGCGAACGCTAACCCGCAGACGGGTAATACAGGCGTCCACTTGCGTAATATTCGCTTCGCCACCAAAGGCCTGAATAAGCGCCTCGATTTGCTGTTTTTCCGCCTCGCTTAATGGCTGTGCCGGACGCGCTGGGGAGAAATAGTGCAGGAAGGATTTTAAACTCACCATAATAAACTCCAGGTTTAAGATAAAAAAAAGCCTGCTCGTCAGAGCAGGCGTGGAGAAGAAGAAATTACGCGTGACGACGGAGAATACGGCAATCCCATGCCGACAGGGTCAGTGGAGCCGATACCGCCGCGTCGGTCAGGCAATCCCAATACCCTTGCGGCAGGGTCAGGGTATGGTTTTGCGCGCTGTAGTTCTGCAGGAAGATAAATGCGTTGTCACCGTCGGTGCGCGCAGTCGCCACCACGCCGGGTGGTAACTCCGTCGCTATCGCCCGCGGCAGGGCCAGCTCCTTGCTCAGGGCGGTAAAGAAATCGCGCTGGAAGGCTAAATCGTTGCGGGAGGCCACATGCCAGGCTTTGCCTTTCCCGAACGCGTTCACCGTCACAGCCGGCCGTCCGGCATAAAAATCATCCCGGTAGGTGGCCAGCGCCTGGGCGCTCTCGATATGGATCAGTTCGCAGAGATGGCGCACCTGATAAGGGCCCTGCAGACCGCACTGATTCCCGGCAAGCCCCTGCACCAGATTAAACTCGCCGTCATTCAGGCAGTCGATCTCTTCCGCCCAGATCCCCAGCAGATTGCGCAGCGGGCCCGGGAAGCCGCCGAGATAGCAGAGATCGGACTCATTGACGATACCGGTCCAGTAGGTGGTCACCAGGTGGCCGCCGTTGGCGACAAACGCCTCCGCCCGACCGGCAAAGCCGTCGCGCACCATATATAACATCGGGGCAATCACTAACTGATACGGCGTTAAATCGACATCGGCATCAATCACATCGACGGCGATGCCCTGCTCCCAGAACGGGCGGTAGTGCTCGTTGACCGTCTTCTCATATTCCATCCCAAGATTGCGCGGCCCCTGGGCGTCATCCAGCGCCCAGCGGTTCTGCTGGTCGAAGATAATCGCTACTTTCGCCTCGGTGCGACAGCCCCTCACCTCCGGCAGCTTGCTGAGGATCTCGCCGAGCTGGCAGACTTCGCGGCCAATGCGGGTATCAATATGTCCGACGTGGTCGACCACTGCGCCGTGAAATTTCTCAACCGAACCGCGGCTTTTCCGCCACTGGAAATACTGCACCGAGTCGGCGCCATGCGCCACCGCCTGCAGCGAGGAAAGAATATGCATTCCCGGCTTCTTCAGTTTGCTGGTCGGCTGCCAGTTGGTGGCGCCCGGGGTGGACTCCATCAGCACAAACGGTTTGCCGCCCTTCAGGCTGCGCATCATGTCGTGATACATCGCGGTGTAGCAGGCCAGCGCGGTTTCGTCTTTATCGCGGTGCCACATCGGATAGCTGTCCCAGGAGATGAAATCCAGCGCCTCCGCCAGCTGCCAGTAGTCGTAATCGTAGAAATACTCCATAAAGTTGGTAGTCACCGGCAGGGAGGCATTCGCCGCCTTCAGCGGAGCAATTTCATGGCGGCAGAAATCGGTCACCTGAGCGGTGTTAAAGCGATGCCAGTCAAGATTAAGACCGTGGATCGACATCTCGCCCTGCGGCGCAGGCGATTCAATCTGCGACCAGTCGGTATAGGTATGACTCCAGAAGGTGCTCCACCAGGCCTGGTTGAGGTTCTCCAGGGTCTGGTAACGCGCCTTCAGCCAGTCGCGAAAACGGTTCTGGCAGAGATCGCAATGGCATTCACCGCCATATTCGTTGGAAATATGCCAGCCCAGCACCGCCGGGTGTGAGGAATAACGTTCTGCCAGCAGGGTATTGATTTGCAGGGTTTTCTCGCGATAGACCGGTGACGACATACAGTGGTTGTGACGGCCGCCGTGCAGGGCCGGCACCCGATCGCGCCCCACCCGCAGAACCTGCGGATAGCGCTGCGACATCCACGCCGGACGCGCGCCGCTCGGCGTGGCCAGAAAGACATGAATGCCGGCGGCATACAGTTTATCGAGGATAATATCCAGCCAGGCGAAATTAAATACCCCTTCGCGTGGCTCCAGTTTCGCCCAGCTAAATATTCCCACCGACATCACATTGCATTTTGCCTGCTGCATCATGGCAATGTCTTTATCAATAATATCGGGGTCATTCTCCCATTGCTCCGGATTATAATCCGCGCCATGCAGCAGCGTACTAACCTTCGGATGTAAAGGTGCAAATTTATTCATAATAAACTTCCTGAAAAAGACGACAAAAAAATTAATTAAAAACTTTTACCGACGGCAATACTTTTCCCTGGCAATCAAATAGCGCCTGATTTTCACGTGCATTACCCTCTTTCCACTCGTCGTGGATATATTTCATCCCCGCCGGGGTGGCCCAGGTATTTCCCGGCACGGCAATCCATGTAGGCTCCCAATAGAAAATACCTTTACCACGCTGGTCTGGCACATCAACCACCGCCTGCATTAAATCGTGAATATAGTTATATTGCCCCTGTACGCTGGCGGGATATCCCCCATCCTTTTCCTCTTTCGCCTGGAAACTATTTTCCGCGTTATCGCAGTTGGCCAGGGTATAGGCATAGGCCGCCTCGACGACGATGACGTCTTTGTTATAGCGTTTGCTGATGTCATCCATATTGGCCTTCAGGGCGCTGATCGGGCCATTCCAGTAGGTGTACATCGACAGACCAATCACGTCATACGGTACATGGCGCTTGTCGATCTCATCAAACCACCAGCGGAAGGTATCGTTCCTGGTCCCTTCGGCCAGATGCAGCATGATTTTCACCTGCTCGCCCTGGCGCAGGTTCTCCTTCAGGCCAGCGATAGCCGCGTTCAGCAGGCCAGCCAGCCGGTCGAACTCTCCGCCGCCCTGCCCCCAGCTTTTCCCTTCCGGCCACAGGATGCCGCCGTTGATTTCGTTGCCGATCTGCACCATATCCGGCAGCACGCCCGCCTGCTTAAAGCGGGCGATGGTATCGCGGGTATAGTCATGAATCGCCGTTTTCAGCTGCGGGTAATCCAGCTTTTCCCAGGCTTTCGGCTTGAACTGCTTGCCGGGATCGGTCCAGAAATCGCTGTAGTGAAAATCAAGCAGCAGCTTCATCCCCTGGGCTTTCGCCCGTTTCGCCAGCGCCAGGGTGGTGGCCAGATCGTTATTCCCTCCGCCATAGTCCTCGCCGCTCGCCGATTGCGGATCCACCCACAGACGGAGGCGGACATAGTTGACGCCGTTCTCTTTCAGAATAGCGATCGGATCCTTGCGCTGATTATTCTGATCGTAGAACGTCGCCCCGTGCTTTTCGGCGTCCAGCAGCGTGGAGATATCCGCGCCTTTGATAAAGTCCGCCGGCATGCCCTGAAACGCGCGGGTTGCAAGCGCGTCCGCGGCCAGAGAAGAGGTGGAGAAACTGCATGCCAGACAAACCGCAAGCCATGCGGGTGTGAATCTTTTCATGTGCTTATCCTTTAGTACTGCCCGAGGTCAGGCCGGAGACGAAGTATTTTTGTAGCGCCAGGTAGAGGATCGCCACCGGTACGGCGATCAGCACCGCCCCCGCCGCGTAGGTGGTGTAGCTGGCACCCATTTTTTGCGCCACCAGGTTATACAGACCGATAGGCAGCGTGTATTTATCCGGGGTACGCAGGATGGTGCTGGAGAGGATGAAATCCCCCAGCGGCCCAGTGAACGAGAACAGCGCCACCACCGCGAGGATGGGCCTCGACAACGGCATGATGATCTCGATAAAGATGCGAAAGCTGCTGGCGCCATCCATGCGGGCGGACTCATCCAGATCTTTGGGGATCGCGTCGAGATACCCTTTCATCAGCCAGGTATTCATCGGGATCATCCCCCCGACGTAGATCAGCACCAGCGCCAGATGGCTATTAATCAGGCCAAGCAGTTGCGACAGGACAAAGATGGCAATCAGCGCGGAAAACTGCGGGATCATCTGCAGCAGCAGGAACAGCATCAGCCCGTTCTGCCGCCCTTTAAAGCGGAAGCGGGAGAAGGCGTAAGCGGTAAAGCTAACGCTAATCAGGGTCAGCACCATGGTCAGGAAGCTGATTTTCATCGAGTTCCAGTACCAGGTGAGGTAATTCACATTGCCATTGAACAGATCGGCATAGTGCTGGAACGACACATTTTCCGGAATGATTGAGGTACTGAGCAGGCTATTGCCGGCGTTCAGCGACGCCCCGACCGTCCAGACCAGCGGATAGATAATCACCACCGAGACCAGAATAACCACCAGCCAGGTGAGAGAGAGCCGGATCCACTTTTCGCGTTTAATACTGGGTGATTGAGCCATGTTGCTTCCCTTACGCCATGTCGTCATTTTTGAAGGATTTGGTGGCGCGGAACTGCCACAGCGCCAGGCCGACGACAAAGATCGACAGCAGGATCGTGATGGTCGCCGCGATGGCGTACTGCGACGAAGACATCGTCAGCTTATAGATCCACGACACCAGAATATCCGTCCCGCCGGCGTTAGAGCCTGCCACCGCAGGGCCGCCGTTGTTGAACAGGTAAATGATATTGAAGTTATTAAAGTTGAAGGTGTACTGGGTGATGATGATCGGCGCGATCGCATACAGCACCAGCGGCAGGGTGATGGTGCGCAGACGGGTAAAGGCGCTGGCGCCGTCCATCGTCGCCGCTTCATACAGATCGTCCGGGATCGCCTGCAACACGCCGGTGGTCATGGCAAAGACAAACGGGAAGCCAAGCCAGGTCTGCATCATGATCAGCGCCGTTTTGGTCCAGAACGGATCGGTGAGCCATGCCTTCGGACTGATGCCAAAAAAGGACAGGATCGCGTTGTTGATGACCCCGAAGGAGTCGTTGAACATGCCGGCAAAAACGAGAATGGTGACAAACCCCGGCACCGCCCACGGCAAAATAAAGATGGTGCGGATCAGCGGCTTAAAGCGCAGATCTTTTTGGTTCACCAGAATCGCCAGCAGCACGCCCACCGTACACTGCAGGGTGGTCGCCAGCAGCGTCCACACCACGGTCCACTGCAGCACATCCAGGAAAGTGGAGCGCCAGATGGAGAGGGTGAAAATATTAATAAAGTTTTTCAGCCCCACCCAGTCCACCAGCTTCGCCGGCGGGGTGTGGTACAGGTTGTAGTTGGTGAAGGCGATGGCGAAACCGAACAGAATCGGAAAGATCACCACAAACACCAGCAGAATAAAGCCCGGGGTGATCATCAGGTACGGAAAGCCGTCGCTCAGCAGCATCTGGTACTGCTTACGCACGCTGTTGAGGGCGATCCCCTCATCGCGTTTTTTGCCGTTGAGCCACGCATCCCGCAGCGAGAGAAAATAGATCAGCACGCCGAAAGCGACGATCAGCACGCTGATAATCCCCTCGGCTAACAGGAAGATAGAGTTATCCCGCGGTACCTCTTCACCCAGGGTATATAACCCCCACAACCCCTCACGCAGGAAATCATAAAAAATCCCCAGAAAGCTGCTCAGCAGCACCAGGAAGACCAGCCCTTTCAGCCACTGGCGATGATAAAACTGACCGAAACCCGGCACGATTGCCAGCAGCAGGCCGCACCATGCATGGCGCCCGGGCCCGCGTGCGTCGCTAAAATTTTCGCTGGAATGGATGCTCACACTCGACTCCTTCTACAAACGGGAGGTCCCCCTCCCGCTCGGTGACTTCACGTGACGGTGAATTACTGATTGCTGGCCTGCATCGCTTCGATCTGCATCGTGATCTGTTTCACCGCGTTATCAAGCGCGGCCTGCGGCGCCTGCTTACCGGTGAGGCTCAGTTCAAGCGCGGCGTTGGCCGGCCCCCACACTTCCCCCATCTCGGGAATGCCCGGCATCGCTACCGCTCGCGCCGACTGGATGGCGACGGCGCTGGCCTTTTGGTCGTTTTTAATCACCGGATCGTCAATCATCGCCTTCAGCGGCGGAATTTCGCCAGTGGCGACATAGCGGGCTTTCACATACTGCGGCTGGTTGATGAACTCGATAAACTGTTGCGCCAGCGCTTTGTCTTTACTCCAGGTCGATACTACATAGCCTTTGACGCCGAGGAAGGAGCTCATCGGCTTGCCGTCCGGCAGGGTCGGCAGGGGCGCCACGCCATAGTTAATGCCAGCGGCTTCATACGGCTGGAAGGCCCAGGGGCCGTTGATCACCGCCGCCGCTTTTTTCTCGGTAAACAGGGAATCGATGGCATTCAGCCCGTTATCGCCGAGGATCCCCGCCGGAAAGACCTTCTCGGCATAGAATTTTTTCAGGAAGGTGACGGCTTCCACGGCGCCGGGGGTATTGAGACCCACCTGCTGCGGGTTAAAGCCGCCGCTGTCGTTTTTAGCAAAGATATAGCCGCCCATCGGGCCAATCGCCCCCCAGCTGTAATAGATCTGGTCAAACTTGGCGAGCAGGCCGTATTTGTTCTGCTCGCGCTGGGTTTTCGAGTAGTCCAGCCAGGCCTGCAGGCTGTCCAGCGGCTTGTCGATCAGGTCCTTGTTGTAGATAAGCACCAGGGTTTCCACCGCCTTCGGGATCCCATACAGCGCGTTGTCCATGCGGAAGGCATTGATGGAGGCTGGCGTAAAGGCATCCTGTTTCGCCTGATCGACGCTGAGCGGCGAGAGTAGTCCCTGAACCACGGCGCCGCCGAGCTGGTCATTCGGGATCACCAGCACGTCCGGCCCAATGCCCGCCGGGCCGTCGAGGCGCAGTTTTTCCAGTTGCTGGGCGTAGGGCATCTCCTGGAGATTGACCTTCACGTTGTACTGCTTTTCAAAATCGCTAACCGCGGTTTTGATGCCAGCGGATTTTTTAATGTCCTCCCAGACGTTGAGCTGCCCGGCGGCATGCGCCTGCAGGCTGGCGAGTTGCCCCGCCGCCAGGGTGGTAAGGATCAGTGCAGCAAGCGTGTTCTTTTTCATTATCAACCTCATGTGAAGGTATAACAATTTAATGGTTTTTATTTGAATTCCGTCTGCCAGTTAGAAAAATAAATCTTTTCAAACTGCCGTATTACGTGGAAAACATGTTCTGATGCGCTTTTGTTATACGCTACGCTTTGATCGTTGATAAAACTACCATAAGCTGCCAGTTGTGTGATCATCCTTGCAGAAATGAAACGTCCCTGTATGGCGCAAAATCCGCGGAAGTTATAGTCAGGGCATGATTTTACTGCTGTTGAACATCGTCACACTGATTTGTTACACGTAATACAAATCACACTCAACATAGCGATAAGCCAACGGCAAATAACAGCTACTCACTCCGGGGAATGTGGATGTCCAATATACGACTGAGGAATGTCACCAAAAGGTTCGGCAGCACGGTGACGCTGCACCAGGTCAATCTCGATATTGAAGATGGCGAGTTTGCCGTCTTCGTCGGCCCTTCCGGTTGTGGAAAATCGACGCTACTGCGCATGATTGCCGGGTTGGAAGAGGTCAGCGAAGGAGAAGTACTGATCGGCGATGAGGTGATGAATGATGTCGTGCCCGCCCGCCGCGGCGTGGCGATGGTCTTCCAGTCCTATGCGCTCTATCCGCACATGACGGTGGCAGAGAACATGGGCTACGGGCTGAAGGTGAATAAAGTGCCGAAAACGGAGATCCGTCGCCAGGTGGAAATGGTGGCTAAAACGCTGCAGCTCTCGCACCTGCTGGATCGTAAACCGAAGCAGCTCTCTGGCGGCCAGCGGCAGCGCGTGGCCATTGGCCGGGCGATCGTGCGTAATCCCCGGGTGTTTATGTTCGATGAGCCGCTCTCTAACCTTGATGCGGAGCTGCGCGTCGATATGCGCCTGCATATTGCCCGTCTGCACCAGGAGCTGAAGACCACTATGGTGTATGTCACGCACGATCAGGTGGAGGCGATGACGCTGGCCGATAAAATAGTGGTCATGAACTACGGGAAAGTCGAACAAATGGGTTCGCCGATGGCGCTTTACTACAATCCGGTCAACAAATTCGTCGCCGGCTTTATCGGCTCGCCGAAGATGAACTTTCTGCCGGCTATCGTCAGCGACTGGCAGCCGGAACGCTTAACGGTCACCCTCGCGCAGGACCATCAGCTGGCCCTGAATATCGCCACCCAGCCGCTGAAGCCCGGCGCTGCGGTGACGCTGGGGATCCGGCCGGAGCACCTCACCCCGGAAGTCGCCACCGGTACCGTAGTGGAGTTTCAATGTGAAGTGGTGGAGCGTCTGGGCAACAATACCTATCTGTTCGGCCAGTGCTACGGCCACGATAACGTCAAGGTTTTGCTGCCCGGCGACGTCCATTTCCGCCCGTGGCAGAAGATTAATCTGGCCTTCGACGACCGCTTCTGCATGGTGTTTGATGAGAACGATCTGCGCATCAGCGCCGACATCACGGCTCCGGATGCTCACTAGCTAACATATTGCTGTCATCTGCGCAGCGTATGCTGTGACTGAATGCCGGAATACACCCTGCCCGGCATTCACACCCTCATTTTTATTCTGCTGCATCGGAATCATCCTTCTCTCCCGGCATCGCAGGCACTTGTGATGCCGGCTTTTTTCCCTGAGCGGCATTCTTTCTCCCGCTGCGCCGGGCTTATCTTTCGCATATACTGATGACACCCGGCGAACGATAAGGACACAGGCATGAGGACCCGGCATCTGATGGCGCTGTTTACAGGAGTGCTGATACTGGCCATCATCCTGCCCATTTCACTCAGCATCTGGCAGGCGGCGCGGCAGGCCAAAATGCAGTTCTATCGTGAACTGGATGACTATTCCAACCGTATCGTCGTTCGGACGCTGCAGGTTGCCGACCAGGCCCGGGAAGCGTTACGAGAGGCTGACGCACACACCGCCGCCTCCTGTAGCCCTGAACATCTGCTTACGCTCCGCCGCATCGCCTATACCCATCGCTACATTCAGGAAGTGCTCTGGCTGCGTGATTCCGTGCCGCAATGCTCCTCCCTGGAAGACCATAGCGTCGCGGTCACCTTCCCCCCGCCGGACCATATTGCCCCCGACGGCTATCGCACCTGGCTGACCTCAATTAACGATCTTGGCCTCGATCATCAGATGACGGCCATGGGCAGCCGGCAGCACATGGTGATGATCGACCCCGTCTCCTTTATTGATGTCGTTCCCGCCAGCGAAGAGAAGATCCATACCATGCTGTTTGGCCTGGACCACCAGAAAATGGTGATCAGCAGTCAGCCGCTGCCGGCGAAAGTCTGGCAACGCATTAAAGATCCGCATGTGGATATGCTTACTCTGGATAACACGGTCTACCGGATCCAGCGCATTCCCGAGCTGGGCTCTGGCATCGTAACCTGGTCTTCAACCTTGCCGCTGCAGCAGCGCATTCGACAGCAGCTGTTCTTCTGGCTCCCTGCCGGCATTTTCACCAGCCTGCTCGCCACCTGGCTGCTGCTGCGTCTGCTAAGGCACCTGCGCTCACCGCGCAACAGCATGCTGGACGCCCTCAATTCCGAAGCGATTCAGGTTCACTATCAGCCGATTATTTCGTTGCAGGAAGGGAAAATTGCCGGGGCGGAGGCCCTGGCCCGCTGGCAGCAGCCCGATGGCACTTTTTTATCGCCGGATATCTTTATTCCCCTGGCCGAGCAGACCGGGCTCATCACGCAGCTGACGGAAGATATCGTCAGGAAAATTTTTGCCGATCTCGGCCCCTGGCTGCGGCAGCGGCCGGAAGTGCACATCTCCATCAACCTGTCGGTAGATGATTTACGCTCGCCCACCCTGCCGACGTTGTTGCACAATCAGCTACAGCACTGGGGGATCGCCGCCGAACAGATCATCCTTGAAATCACCGAGCGCGGGTTTGTCGACCCGGAGACCACCATGCCGGTGATCGCTCACTACCGTCAGGCTGGCCATCGGATCTCGATTGACGATTTCGGTACCGGCTACTCCAGCCTGAGCTATCTGCAGAAACTGGACGTCGACACGCTGAAAATCGATAAATCTTTTGTCGATACCCTCGAGTACCGGCCGCTGACGCCGCACATTATTGAAATGGCCAAAGCGCTCAATCTGGCCACCGTCGCCGAAGGGGTGGAAACCGAAAGCCAGCGCGACTGGCTGCGCCAGCACGGCGTTCAGTACGCCCAGGGGTGGCTGTACAGCAAAGCGCTGCCAAAAGAGCAGTTCATTCTGTGGGCAGAGCATAACCTCCATGCGCATTAAGCGGCGGGTGGCTTGAGCGGAACGTCAGGAGGCGCTACTTCAGATAGGATTTAATCACCTGCATCACCGTCTCCAGATCCGCTTCGCGCTGCGTCTCGTCAGGCTCTTTCACCACATGGTCGGTAAGATGCCCCTGAATAACCTGCAGCATCATGCCGTTGACCGCGCCGCGGATCGCCGCCAGCTGCTGTAATATTTCAGCGCACTCATGCTCGCGATTAAGCATTTTCTCTAACGCGATACTCTGCCCCTGAATTTTCTTCAACCGGGTCAGTAACATCTTTTTATGTCGAACTGTATGTGACATTGCACGATCCACCGTTTCATTCTGTCCGGGATTACCGACCTGCGTGGTCAGCAACGCCTGCCAGCATACCATGATCCTTTTTATTAGCCGCTTTATCTACTGGGGGGTAGTATTTTACTACTGGGGGGGAGTAGGATAATCGCACTTTTGGCAAGGATCCCGATATGAACGATTTCACTTCCCTTCTGCAGCAGGGCAATGCCTGGCTGTTTATACCCAGCGCAATACTGCTCGGCGCGCTGCACGGCCTCGAACCGGGCCATTCAAAAACGATGATGGCCGCCTTTATCGTGGCGGTACGGGGAACGTTAAAACAGGCGGTACTGCTGGGGCTGGCGGCCACGGTTTCCCATACGGCGGTGGTCTGGCTGATCGCCATGGCCGGCCTGTGGTTTGGCCGCGGCTGGAACGCCCAAACCTCTGAACCCTGGTTTCAGCTGGTCTCAGGGATTGTCATTGTGCTGATTGCCTGCTGGATGCTCTGGCGCACCTGGCGCGAATCGCAGCCTCACACGCACCATGAGCACCACCATGAACATGAGCACCACCATGAACATGATCACCACCATGACCATGATCACCGCCATGACCATGATCACCGCCATGACCATCACCATGCGTCCTCATCCGCCGCGCCGCTGGTGGCGGAGAAGTGGCAGGACGCGCATCAGCGGGCCCATGCTCAGGAGATCAACCGGCGCTTTGATGGCCGCCAGGTGACGACCGGGCAGATCGTACTGTTTGGCCTGACCGGGGGGCTGATCCCCTGCCCGGCGTCCATTACCGTGCTGCTTATCTGTTTACAGCTGAAGAAATTCTCGCTGGGCGCCACGCTGGTGCTGGGCTTTAGCGTTGGTCTGGCGCTGACGCTGGTGGCTTCCGGGGCCATCGCCGCCCTGAGCCTTAAACATGCCACCCGCCGCTGGCCGTGGCTTAACGACCTCTCGCGCAAGGCGCCCTGGTTCTCAGGCTTACTGATTATTGTGGTGGGGATCTACATGATGCTTCATGGCCTGAGCGGCCTGTAAGCGATGAAAGGCCCTCTCCGTGATGAAGAGGGCGATGGGTTAATTCAGGAGACTATTTCCCGGGGAGGGCTGACCGCGTTGCGGCTGACGGGCTGGCTGAACCACGGTAGGCACAGCTGGATCAGCGGCCCAATCGACAGCGCGTAGATGACGGTTCCGACGCCAAATTTGCCCCCCAGCAGCCAGCCAATCAGCAGTACGGAAAGCTCGATCGCCGTCCGGATACCGCGCAGTGACCAACCAGTGCGAGCATGCAGACCGGTCATCAGGCCATCGCGCGGCCCGGGGCCAAAGCCCGCGCCAATATACATTCCGGTAGCGATAGCGTTCAGCACAATCGCTCCTACCAGCAGCGCACTGCGCGCCACCATCGACTCCAGCGGCGGCAGGACGGCCAGCGTGGCGTCCGCCGCTAGTCCCAGCACGATGACATTGCTCACCGTGCCGAGCCCCGGCATTTGCCGGATCGGGATCCACAGCAGCAGTACCGCCGCGCCGGTCAGGATAATCACCGTACCGAAACTGATACCCAGCTGTTTAGCCACCCCGAGATGGAAAACATCCCACGGATCGGCGCCGAGATTGGCATGCACGAAGAGCGCCGTGGACACGCCGTAAAGCACCAGACCAATATATAACTGCAGCAGGCGACGAAGCATATTTTTTCCTCAACATCATTGCGAATGCCCTAATCATCAGCAAAAATGGACTGATAATTAATGGCCAGTTTTGGAAAAGTGGATCGCTATGTCAGCCCGACGCTTTGGAACCCAATCGCTGGTACGCCTGCTCGGCAACTGGCAGGAGACCAGCTCACGCACGCCGCTATGGCGCCAGCTGGCGGAAGCGCTCCGCCTGCTGATCCTTGATGGTCGCCTGACGCTGCAAACGCGCCTGCCCGGCGAGCGCGAGCTGGCGGCGGCCCTGAACGTCAGCCGGACCACCATCGCCAGCGCCCTCGGCCAGTTGCGGGAGGAGGGCTTTCTCTACAGCCGCCAGGGGAGCGGGTCACGCATTGTTTTGCCGGAACGCCCCGCCGATCTTCCTCTGCCTGCCGGCATCTCATCTACGCTTAATCTATCTACCGCCGCCCTCAGCGCCGGGCCGGAGGTCCATCAGGCCTTCCAGCACGCTATGACCCTGCTGCCGCCCTATCTCGCACAGACTGGCTATGACCAGCAGGGGCTGCCGGTGCTGCGGGAGGCGATTGCCCGGCGCTACAGCGAACGCGGTCTGCCGACGCGGCCCGATGAGGTGATGGTGGTCAACGGCGCCCTCAGCGCCTTCGCGCTGATCCTGCGCCTGTTCACCGGGCCGGGCGATCGGGTGGTTATTGACGCCCCCACCTATCCGATGGCCATCAGCGCCATTCAGGGCGCCTCCTGCCGCCCCGTCGGGGTTGCGCTTCCGCAGCAGGGATGGGACTGCGATGGACTGGCGGCGACTATTGCGCAGACTGCGCCGCGGCTGGCGTGGCTGATGCCGGATTTTCACAACCCCACCGGACGCTGTATGGATGCCCCCACCCGCCAGCGGGTTGCGGACATCGCCGCCAGGACGCGAACAACGCTGGTAATCGACGAGACCATGGCCGACCTTTGGTATAACGCGCCGCCGCCCCCGCCGCTGGCCAGCTTCAATCCCGATGCCGCGGTGCTCACCATTGGTTCGGCCGGGAAAAGCTTCTGGGGGGGACTACGTATCGGCTGGATCCGCGCCAGCGCGCGGACCATCGCCTCGCTTATTCAGGCCCGCGATTCGCTGGATTTGGGTACGCCGCTGCTGGAGCAACTGGCCTGCAGCTGGCTACTGGAAAATGCCGCCACACTGCTGCCGCCGCGGCGGGATATGCTCAAGGCGCGCCGGGACATGTGCGAAACGCTGATGGCGGAATATTTTCCCCGCTGGCGGTTTTCGCCACCGGAAGGTGGGCTCTCTTTTTGGGTGGAACTTCCTGACATGCTGGCCACCCTGTTCTCTGCGCGTGCGGAAAGCCAGGGGATCCATATCGGCACCGGTACGCGGTTTGGGCTGGAAGGGGCGTTCGATCGCTATTTACGTCTGCCGTTTACGCTGCCGGATGAAGCATTGCGCCGGGCCTTCTCCACGCTACAACCGCTGTGGCAAAGCCTTGCTGAACAGAAGGAAAATACACGTTTGCGAAAAATAATATAAGAAAATAGCGACGGGCTGACTTCAGCCCGTCAAATGACCTTCATCCATGAGGTATATGAGATGTTTTTATAAAATTGCCTGGCTATCCTGCCCTCTGGTTATGGCAACCCAATGACAGAAAGAAGGCAATTTCATTAATGCTGGCGCGGAATAGGAAACCCTTTCAGGGAAATAATAAAGCCATCTTCATCTTTTTTGATTTTAGCGCCGGTGTCACACCAGTCGGAAGCAATGCGAAAGAACTCATCACTACCGATATTCCAGTTCAGGCGGACGTGTTTTACGTATCCTGAGCGCAACATATCGCAAGCTTCGCTATAGTTGCTGGCTGTAGAGAATTGTTGTTTCATTTTTTCTTCTTCAGAAGTTTTCTTAATGCTTTGATTTCTTTAGGGGTAAGTGGCGTCGCTTCCTCTTCGGTATGCTGGCTGTCAATGTCCTCTTCCGTCACCCCCGCCTCACCTGCTGACTCCTCCAGCTGAAAAGCCAGCTGCAGCAGCTTTTCCGTTGCCGTTCCCAGGTTCTCGTTATTAACTTCCGCATAATGACGCAACTTTTCTTTTAGCTCTGCGTCAATTTTTACATTCAAAACCACTGTGGTCATAGCTACGCTTCCCGTGCAATAAAATCATCATAATTAATACACGAAGTTAACATGCTGATCCAGAGATATATTTTACAGCATGAGCCTGGCAACAAATTCCCATCAGTAAGATGCGCTTTATTTATGACATGCAAATGACATTAATATTTCAGTAGTATTTCAGATTTATGACAAGTAAATATTATGGAATAAAAGAAGGGGGGTTTAACAACAAAAATAATATGCGATCTTTATCAGAAATTAATTATTGCAGGAATAAAAACCGGACAAATATAAGGGAAACACCAGGCGGGAGAAATGGGTGGGGGCCCTGCCAGCTACATCCCGGCACACACGTCGTCTGCTCTGGCTGCTTCCTTCCGGACCTGACCTGGTAAACAGAGTAGCGTTGCGGGAGAACCAACAGAGCCCCCATTGAGAGCGTTAGTTGCCTAACGCGCTGGCGCATTATCCCTGCTGACCTGGTGAATTGCAAGCTCACACCGTCCGCCTGCTGGTTTATTGCGCAATAACGCGAATAAAACCAGCCACTCACGGTCAGCCTGTGAGATTGCGAGCCCGCGCTCAGCACACATCCGGGTTATCCACCATACTTATCCTCTTCGTCCTCTTTTATCACCAGTACATTGTCTCGACGGTAATCGAATGACTGACTCATCACCACAGACCATCACTCTGCCTTTACCTGCTATTGAAGGGATGACCATCGCCTTTCAGGGCGTAAACTACCTGCGTCCTGAAAAAATGCTCGACTTCGCGACCATCAGTCCCGCGCCGGTGCGGGCGGTTACGCCGCTGGCGCTGCTCTATTCCACCGTCGGCGTGCTGCGCCAGGTGGAGCTACGCAAGCTGCCGGTCTATATCAGCGGTCGGGTGGTGTACCCTATCTCGTCGTTAACCATGCCGGGCCTGCGCGCGAGGCTGATCATCAACGCCACTTCGCAGCGGTTGAAATTTCTTGAGAGTCTCATCGCCAGCTCAGCCTCCGACAATGTCCATGGCATGCAGATCCTCGGCCTCGCTCTGACGTTCACCGTCGAACAGGCCGCCTGACCCAGGCCGGCTGTACAGCTCCTGGCTTAGCGCTTATGCTGACGTTTTGCCGGTAACAGGACAGAAAATGGCTCCGCACGACACATTTCCCCAACGCGTCTGGCACATCGTGGCGTCGATACCGGAAGGGTATGTCACGACCTACGGCGAGGTCGCCCGGCTGGCAGGTTCACCGCGCGCGGCGCGCCAGGTGGGCGGCGTATTGAAGCGCCTGCCGGAAGGGTCCACCCTGCCATGGCATCGGGTGGTCAATCGCCATGGCGATATCTCCCTCACCGGCCCCGATCTACAGCGGCAGCGTCAGGCGCTGCTGGCCGAGGGTGTGCAGGTCTCCGGCAGCGGCCATATCGATCTCCAGCATTATCGCTGGGTTTATTGAAGGCAAAAAAAAGCCCCCATCCGGGGGCGTAGCGAGCTTACTGGGCGACAGGAACGGCGGTCTGCTGGACCGGAACCAGCGTCAGGTCGGCATGAGTGCCGCCCTGGTTTATTACCGTCTGCACGGTATCGGTAATAAACATCAACTGGCCGTTAACCGTGATCGCCGCGCTTAGCAGAATGCGAGCGTTCGGTTGAATATCTGCCGGGTTGTAAGGCAGCGCAAAGTTAAATGGCGCCTGTTTGCCTTCGGTACGCACCGCTTTTTGCGACAATACGCGGGCTGGCGCATCTGCCAGAGAAGCATCCGACAGGGTCACCGTCAGTACCGCATCCGGCGGTAAAGCGATTCTCTGGCGGATATTAATCGTCCCCGTGACGCTCGGCTGCTGCTGCGCCACGCTCAGCGTCGCGATACCGTAAGGGTCGGGCGCGGCCGCCTGCGTCGAAGAATTGTTCGAGTGGTGATTAGCACAGGCGGTCAGCGTCGCGGCGACGGCTAAGGCACTAAACATATAGGCAAATTTCATGATGTTCTCCTTATCATCCCTTAATACCCAGGAGGATGTTCCGCCGCTTCGCCGGCAGGAACTTTCGTGTCGTCAATAAGTGTGGCACAGATCTCAGATTTGTTCCTGTTAACTGGTCGTTATTCAGATTATTACACCCATCGGACCACTTGCGATTCCAGGTTATACTTGGCCACATTACGCGCGCTGCGCCGCTATTGTTAATTGAGGATAAGTATGAGTCAGGCACTCTCTAACCTGCTGGCATTATTAGATCTGGAAAAAATTGAGGAAGGGTTGTTTCGCGGGCAGAGCGAAGACCTGGGGTTACGTCAGGTTTTTGGCGGCCAGGTAGTGGGTCAGGCGCTGTATGCGGCAAAAGAGACCGTGCCCGTTGAGCGTCTGGTTCATTCGTTTCACAGCTACTTTCTTCGCCCCGGCGATAGCCAGAAGCCGATCGTTTACGATGTGGAGGTGCTGCGCGACGGCAACAGCTTCAGCGCCCGTCGGGTCGCCGCCATCCAGAACGGGAAGCCGATTTTCTATATGACCGCCTCCTTCCAGGCGCCAGAGAATGGCTATGAGCATCAGAAAGCAATGCCGGCCGCCCCCTCCCCTGACGGCCTGCCTTCGGAAACCGATATCGCTCGCAAGCTGGCGCATCTCCTGCCGCCGCAGGTGAAAGACAAATTCCTCTGCGATAAACCGCTGGAGATCCGTCCGGTGGAGTTTCATAACCCAATGAAAGGCCATATCGCCGAACCGGTGCGCCAGGTCTGGCTGCGCGCCAACGGCGCCGTCCCTGACAATCTGCGTATTCATCAGTATCTGCTGGGCTATGCTTCAGACTTTAACTTCCTGCCGGTGGCGCTGCAGCCGCACGGCGTTGGTTTCCTTGAGCCCGGCATGCAGGTCGCCACCATCGACCACTCTATGTGGTTCCACCGGCCGTTTAATATTAATGAATGGCTGCTGTATAGCGTCGAAAGCACCTCGGCCTCCAGCGCCCGCGGCTTCGTTCGCGGCGAATTCTACACCCAGGATGGCACGCTGGTTGCCTCAACGGTTCAGGAAGGGGTGATGCGCAACCGCAACGCATAAAAAAAGCCTCCCGGACGGGAGGCTTTTCGCTATCAGGAGAGAATGGCTTTTTTATCAGGCGTTATAGGCGTTTTCGCCATGGCTGTTGACGTCCAGCCCTTCGCGCTCCTGCTCTTCCGGCACGCGCAGCCCGACGGTCATATCCGCCACTTTGTAGCCGATGAACGCCACAACGCCGGACCAGACCACGGTGATGGCGATACTTTCCAGTTGCACCAGCAGCTGATGGCCCATGGTGACGCCTTCCGCATAACCGACGCCGCCCAGAGAAGTCGCCGCGAAGATACCAGTCAGGATACAGCCGACGATGCCGCAGACGCCGTGAACGCCGAAGACGTCGCAAGGATCATCCACACGCAGCCAGCGTTTCAGCGCAGTCACGCCCCAGATACCCGCCAGGCCAGAGGCGATACCGACGATCAGCGCCCCGCCGACACCGATATAACCACACGCCGGCGTAACGCCAACCAGACCGGCAATTGCCCCGGAGCAGGCGCCCAGCAATGAAGGTTTGCCGCGCAGAGCCCATTCGCCAAAGGTCCACGCCAGGATAGCCGCAGCGGTCGCCACGACGGTGTTAACGAACGCCAGGGCCGCAATTTCATTCGCTGCGCTGGCAGAGCCGGCGTTGAAGCCGAACCAGCCCACGTAGAGGATAGCGGTGCCAGTGAACACCATCGGCAGGTTATGCGGTTTGAACGCTTCTTTGCCGAAGCCCACGCGTTTGCCCATCATATAGGCGCCCACCAGCCCGGCGACCGCGGCGTTGATGTGCACAACGGTGCCGCCGGCGAAGTCCAGCGCGCCATGGGTCGCCAGCAGACCGCCGCCCCAAACCATATGCGCAATCGGCACGTAGGAGAGTGTCATCCATACCACCACGAAGATCAGTACCGCGGAGAAACGAATACGTTCCGCCAGCGCCCCGACAATCAGCCCGACGGTGATGCAGGCGAACGAGCCCTGGAATGCCACGTGGATATACTGATAGAAGGTGCCCATCAGCGCTTTCAGCTCAATATTTTTCAGCATCACCCAGTCAAAGCTGCCGAAGAAGCTGCCGCCGGTGCCGAAGGCCAGGGTATAGCCATAAATCACCCACAATACGCAGACCAGGCCAAAGGTGACAATCACCTGAGTCAGCATGGACAGAACGTTCTTACCGCGGATCAGGCCGCCGTAAAACAGCGCAATCCCCGGGATAGTCATAAACAGAACCAGCGCGGTGCAAATCATCATAAACGCGTTATCGGCTTTGTCCGCCACCGCAGGCGCGGCCATCGCCAGCCCCGGCAGAAGGGCTAATGCCCCCAGACCCGATTTCATTGTTGCCATTTTCATTGTTTCGTTCCCCATCACTGTGTGGTCTGGAAATTACAGTGCCGCTTCGTCAGCTTCGCCGGTACGGATGCGAATGACGCGCTGCAATTCAGCGACGAAAATTTTGCCGTCGCCAATTTTTCCGGTGTAAGCCGCTTTGCTGATGACATCGATGACTTCATCCAGCTGATCGTCGGCAATCGCCACATCAATCTTCACTTTTGGCAGAAAGTTGACGCTATACTCGGCGCCGCGGTAGAGCTCCGCGTGACCTTTCTGACGGCCAAATCCTTTGACTTCAGTGACCGTCAGGCCCTGAATGCCGATGGAAGACAAAGCTTCACGCACGTCTTCCAGTTTGAATGGTTTGATTACCACGGTAACCAGCTTCATAAGTCCCCTCCAGTCAGTATTCGGTAATGGCCGCGGCTAACACGATGGATATAAAGCAAGGGCTATGCCAGAAATGAAAAAAGGCCGCAAAGCGGCCCTTTGATGGCAAAAAACAGGGGACAGGTCAGGCAATATCCTGCGCAACGGCGCCTGGCGCGCAAAAATGCACCACAACGGTGCATTTGATGTAACGTTTTTGCACCATCGCAGGCCGCCCAGCGTTCCCTGCCTGCTGGTGGTGCATCAGGCGCTGAGCGACTCCTCTCTGGCGCTGGCCGCCAGCTCTTCGCCGGCCAGCTGCAGCTGATACATCTGCCAGTAGCGGCCTTTCGCCGCCAGCAGCTGCTGATGGGTGCCCCGCTCGACAGCCTGACCTCGATGCAGAACCAGGATGGTATCGGCCTCCACAATGGTCGAAAGCCGATGGGCAATAACCACGAGGGTGGTATGCTGGCGGACCTTCGCCAGCGCCTGCTGGATCGCCTGCTCGGTACCGGAGTCGATGTTTGCCGTCGCCTCATCCAAAATCAGTACCTGCGGGGTGTCCACCAGCACGCGCGCCAGCGCCAGCAGCTGCTTCTGCCCGACGGAGAGATTATTGCCCTGCTCGCCCAGTTGGGTGTACAGCCCATCGCTCATGCTGCGCGCCACCGCCGCCAGCTGCACCGCCTCCAGCGCTTCCCAAACCTGCGCCTCACTGATGTCCCGGCCCAGCGCGACGTTGGCGTAAAAGGTATCCGCCAGCACTACGGGATCCTGTTGCACCATCGCGATGCCCCGACGCAACGCGCTGTGGCTGAGGGATGCGAGCGGTCGACCATCGATGCGGATCTCGCCGTGGGTTAACGGGTAATAGCCCATCATCAGACTGGCGAGGGTACTTTTTCCGCTGCCGGTATGTCCGACCAGCGCCACGAAGCTGCGGGAGGGAATATCCAGCGTGATATCCTGGAGAACCAGACGGTCCCCCCGGTAAGCAAAGGAGAGATGGTCAATTTCCACCCGACCGCTGCTCAGCGGCGCGTCATCCGCACCCCACGCCTGGCGCGGGCGATCCATCAGCTCGAAAACGCGCTCGCCGGCGACCACCGCCTGCTGCAGCATCGACTGCTGGGTGGTCAGCTCGATAAGCGGCTCGTTAAGGCGTCCAAGATAGCTGATAAACGCGTACAGGACCCCAACCTCGATCGTGCCCACCGCGCTAAAGCCGAACAGCATCAGCAGCCCGCACAGCACCAGCGAGGAAAAAAGGCTCAGCAGCGGGCGCAGCAGAAAACCGTCCAGGCGCAGCGTCTGCATCCGCGCCAGATAGTGGGCATAGCTGGCCTCGCGCATCCGTTCGCCAAAGCGCGCCTGCTGGCGGAACTGCTGGATGACGCCCATGCCGTTGATCACTTCGTTGAAGCCATCGTTGATGTCGGCAAGCCAGGCGCGCACCCGCCGCACGATCGGCGTGCTATAGCGCTGATAGATAATCATCACGATCAGCACCGCTGGGAAAATCGCGATCGCCACCAGCGCCATCCGCCAGTCGAGGCTAAACATCGCCACCAGCATCGCGCCGATCAGCGCGGCGCTGCGCAGTACCGTAGCCACCACCGTCACGTACAGATCGCGAATGACTTCCGTATCGTTGGTTACCCGTGAGATAAGCTGCCCAACCGGCTGGGTATCAAACTCGCTGAGCGGCTGATGCAGGGCGGCATCCATCACGTCGCTGCGCAACTGCTGGACGACGCCGACCGCGGCGCGGTTAAACAGCAGCGACTGGTTATAGTGCAGGAGCGCCGCCAGCAGCTGCAGGCCGATATAGGCTACCGCCAGGCCGGCCACCAGCTTCAGCGGCAGCGTATGTTTCGCCACCATGTTGTCGATGAAATAGCTAATAAGCAGCGGGCCGCTCACTTCCGCCGCCGCCGCAATCCACATCATCGCCACCGCGATGGCCAACGGCTTGCGCCACGGTGAACCATAGGCCAGCAGGCGTTTAAGCGTCGGCCAGAGTTCGGTAAAGCTACGCATCCAGGGCCTCCTCTTGCGTCTGCGGGACCTCGTCGAGCGCGGCCTCCAGCTGCTGATATCGATACATGTCGCGGTACCAGCCGGGCTGCACGGCCAGCGCCTCGTGGCGGCCTCGCTGGGCAATATGCCCATGCTGCAGTACCAAAATTTCACTGGCCTCGGTGAGCGCCGACAGGCGGTGGGCGCTGATAATGACCGTCCGCCCCTCCCCCCACTGGCGCAGGTTATGCAGGATCTGGTGCTCGGTGCGGCCATCCACCGCCGATAAGGCATCGTCGAGGATCAAAATTTCGGCCTCCAGCAGCAGGGCGCGAGCAATAGAGATGCGCTGTTTCTGGCCGCCGGAGAGCATCACGCCGCGCTCGCCCACTTCGGTCTCGTAGCCCTGAGGCAGACGCAGAATGTCGTCATGCACGCTGGCCAGTTGTGCAACCCGCTCAATCTGCGCCTGCGTCGCGTCCGGTTTTCCCAGCGCGATATTATTGGCGACGGTATCGGAGAATAAAAATGGCGTCTGATTGACCACCGCCAACCGGGCGCGCCAGCTGTCGAGCTGCAGAATCGGCAGCGGCAGATCGTGAAAGCGGATCTCGCCGTGAGTGACGTCAAAATGGCGCTGCAGCAGCGCCAGAATGGTGCTTTTGCCGGCGCCCGTCGGCCCGCAGATGCCCAGCATTTGCCCCGGCTGGAGAGTAAAATTTACCTGCTCCAGCGAAGGTTTGCTCGCCTGCGGATAGATGAAATCGCGGATAGCAACCTGCAGGAGGCCGCGGCCTGCCGGCACCGCCTCGGTCCCGTCATCCACCGCCGGCGCCTCTTCAAGCATCGTGCGGATACGACCATAGGCCGCGCTACCGCGCTCCACGATGTTAAACATCCACGCCAGCGCCAGCATCGGCCAGATCATCAGGCCAAGATACATCACGAAGCTGGTCAGCTGGCCCAGGGTCAGGCTGCCGTGGATCACCATCCAGCTGCCGCCGCCGATGGCCAGCAGGTTAGCGGCCCCGATGGCGATATAGATGGTGGGGTCGAAGCGGGCGTCAATGCGTGCCACGCGCATGTTTTTCGCGCCGGTATCGGCAGCATCGGCAGCAAACTGCGCCGACTGGCGATCCTCCAGCCCAAACGCCTTAATCATGCGGATGCTGGTCAGGCTCTCCTGCGTGCGATCGTTGAGGCTGGAAAAGGCCGCCTGAGCAACGCGAAAACGTTCGTGAAGCGCATCGCCGTTGCGTTTGATCGCCAGGGCCATCAGCGGCATCGGCAGCAGCGCCAGCAGAGTAAGCTGCCAGTTAATCTGCGTCGACATCACAATCAATACCGCACAGCCCATCACCAGGGAATCCACGAGGGTTAATACTCCTTCGCCAGCGGCAAACACCACCCGGTCCACGTCATTGGTGGCGCGGGCGATAAGATCCCCAGTGCGATGGCGCAAATAGAACGCCGGATGCTGGCGGCTCAGTTGCCGGTAAAAATCTTCCCGCAGCTCAACCGCCAACTGGTAAGAAGCACCGAACAACAGCACGCGCCAGACATAGCGCAGCAGGTAGACCATCACCGCGATCAGCACCAGCGCGCCGATCCACATCCACACCTTCTCCGCGGTGTAATGTTGTTGCGTCACGCCGTCGACCACAATGCCCACCACCTTCGGCGGAATAAGCTGCAGGACGGCAATAATGACCAGCAGGGCAATTGCGCCAAGATAGCGGCGCCACTCCCGGCGGAAGTACCAGCTGAGTTGAGCAAATAATCGCAAGCAATAAAATCCTGATTTTGTAATGGGTTACGGCGCAATACCGTTATTCGACAGGCAAGGCGGTGGTATATTTTATCTGTTCCATGGCAAAACTCGAAGTGACATCCGACAGACCGGGCACACTGTTCACTAAACGTTTATAAAAGTCGTCATAGCGTTTCATATCAGCCACCTGCACCCGTAGCAGGTAGTCATACTCCCCCGCCATCCGCCAGAAGCCGAGCACTTCCGCCATCTGCGTCACTTCGCTCACGAACTGACAGTACCAGTCGCTGCTGTGATGCTGGGTCTTGATCAGGACGAACGCCGTCAGCCCCAGCCCCACCTTTTCCGCGTCCAACAGGGCGACGCGCCCGCGGAGAATACCCTCGTCTTCGAGCCGTTTCAGGCGTTTCCAGCAGGGCGTGGTGGTCAGATTAACGGCATCGGCCAGCGCCTGCAAAGAGAGGGTGCAATCTTCCTGCAGTAGCGCCAGCAGCTTACGGTCAATTTTATCTAGCATTGGGCATCCTCAGAGAAAATTTTGCTCTCATAATGGTAATCCACAGGTTAAATGGCAACAATTTTTCCTGCGCTTTCCGCTAAGCTAGGCACAAAATGACAAACAGGAAATCACGATGAATAGCGCCTGGGTTAAACATGCCATTAGCGAAATCAACGCTGACTATCAGCGCTCCGCCGACACGCACCTGATCCGTCTGCCGCTGCCCGCTTTTCCGGGCATCCACCTGTATCTGAAAGATGAAAGCACCCACCCCACCGGCAGCCTGAAGCATCGCCTGGCGCGGTCGCTGTTTCTCTATGGCTTGTGCAACGGCTGGATCAAAGAAGGCACGCCAATTATAGAGTCCTCCTCAGGGTCAACCGCCGTTTCGGAGGCCTATTTCGCCCGCCTGCTGGGGCTGCCGTTTATCGCTGTGATGCCTTCCTGCACCGCCAAGCGCAAAATCGAACAGATCGAGTTCTACGGCGGACGCTGCCATTTTGTGCAGAGCGCCGGCGAAATCTACGCGGCTTCCGAAACGCTGGCCCGCGAGCTGAACGGCCATTATATGGATCAGTTTACCTTCGCCGAGCGGGCCACCGACTGGCGCGGCAACAACAATATCGCCGACAGTATTTTCCGCCAGATGAGCCATGAGCCGCACCCGCAGCCGTCATGGATCGTCATGAGCGCCGGCACCGGCGGCACCTCAGCGACCATTGGCCGCTATATTCGCAGCCAGGGCTACGAGACGCAGCTGATGGTCGTTGATCCGCAGAATTCGGTGTTCCTCGATTACTGGCAGACCCGCGACGCCAGCCTGCGCAGCCCGGTCGGCAGCAAAATTGAAGGCATCGGACGGCCGCGCGTCGAGCCGTCGTTTATTCCCGACGTTGTCGATGAGATGCTGCGCGTGCCGGATGCGGCGAGCGTAGCCACCGCCCTGTGGCTGGAAACGCAGCTTGGGCGCAAGGTCGGCGCCTCGACCGGCACCAATATGTGGGGCGTATTGCAGCTGGCCACGCGGATGCGCGAGGAAGGTCGCACCGGCTCGATAGTGACACTCCTGTGCGACAGCGGCGAGCGTTACCTGGAAAGCTATTACAACCTGCAGTGGGTGGCGGACAATATCGGCGATATTGCGCCCTGGCAGGCGGAGATCGCCGGTCTGGTCGAAAGGCGATAAAAAAAGCCAGATAGAAGCCTATCTGGCTTGCTGGAAGGGTCTCTCTATTCGGGGGAATAAGGAAGATCAGGATTATCCAGCCAATGAGTTAAAAAATGGGAGACTGCCTGATTCCGGCAGTCGCCAATTACCGGCAAATGCGGCAGCTCGGCTTTCAGCTGCGGCATCGCGTTGCCCATGATGAACCCCCGCCCAACGCTGCCCAGCATCTCGCGGTCGTTCATCGCATCGCCGAAGGCCATGCACTCCTGCAGGGTGAAGCCTAAATGCTGGCTGAGCACCGCCAGCGCCGCGCCTTTATTGCAGCCAACCGGCAGCACCTCCAGACAGTCCATTGCCGAGAAGCAGAGAAATGCGCGATCGCCCAGCGTCTCATTCAGCTGGATCCGCAGACGGCGCAAATCGTCATGATCGCCGCAGAAACAGATCTTGGTGACATGCTGCGCCGACATACGCTTCAGATCGCACAGTTGATAGTGAAAGCCGCTGAATACATGCGCTTGCAACAATTCAGGCCTTGCCTGGCCGGTGAACCAGCCGCCATCGTTAAAGACGTGCATGCTGGCCTGGGTATCCCATTTGCCGTGCAGCACCGCTTCCGCCGCTTCGGGAGCGAGATCCTGGCGATAAAGCTCCTCCCCTTCCAGCGAATGGATGCGCGTCCCGTTGCCGGTGATCAGAAATGCATCAAGGGAAAATTCGCCAATCACATGGTGCATCTCCAGCACATGGCGGCCGGTGGCGAAGGTCAAGGTGATATCGCGCTCACGCAGCCGTTTCAGCGCGGAAAGCGTCTTTTCTCCAAGACGATGGTCCGGCATCAGCAGGGTGCCGTCCATATCAAATGCCGCCAGTTTTGCCATGGTATTTTCCCCGATGTGTGATGGGCTTCGCTTGTGTTGCAGTATCTCCTGGGATATACGGAAGTAATAGTGAATAGATATTATTAATTGTTCCGGGTTTACAGCGGCCCGGTGGACGACGGCCCCCATGCGACTCTTACACCGTTTAAATCAGTACCAGCGATTGTGGCAACCCTCAGCCGGGGCGCCGCAGCAGGTCACCGTCGGCGAACTGGCGGAGCGCTGTTTTTGCAGCGAGCGCCACGTCCGTACTCTGCTGCGTCAGGCGCAGGAGGCCGGGTGGCTAAGCTGGCAGGCCAGCTCCGGGCGCGGCAAACGCGGACAGCTCTCATTTCACAAAACCCCGGAAAGTCTGCGCAACGAGATGATGGAGCAGGCGCTGAACAACGGTCAGCAACAAATCGCGCTGGAGCTGGCGCAGCTTGCCCCGGTGGAGCTGAAAGCCCTGCTCCATCCCTTCCTCGGCGGTCAGTGGCAAAACAATACCCCCACGCTGCGTATTCCTTACTATCGCCCGCTGGAGCCGCTGCGTCCCGGCTTTCTCCCCGGCCGCGCCGAGCAGCATCTGGCCGGACAAATCTATGCCGGGCTGACGCGCTTCGACGAAGGCGACAATATGCCGATCGGCGATCTGGCGCACCACTGGCAGGTCTCCCCGGACGGCCTGCGCTGGCATTTTTATATCCGCTCCACGCTGTGCTGGCACAATGGCGATACGGTGGAAACCGTGCAGTTGCGACAGCGGTTACTGCTGCTGCTTGAGCTGCCCGCCTTGCGGACCCTCTTCGCCAGCATCAGCCGTATCGATGTCACCCATGCCCAGTGTTTAACAATAACCCTGCATCGCCCTGACTACTGGCTGCCGTTCCGCCTCGCCAGCTACTGCAGCGTGCTGGCGCATCCCGACGATCCGGCCATTGGCTGCGGACCGTTCCGCCTGAAGCGGTTTAGTCCGGAACTCGTCCGCCTGGAAAACCATCCCCGCTACCACCTGCAGCATCCGCTGATCCAGGCGGTGGAGTACTGGATCACTCCTCAGCTCTTTGACCGCGATCTCGGCACCAGCTGCCGCCATCCGGTGCAGATCACCATCGGCGATCGCGAAGAGCTGCATAATCTGCGTCAGGTCAGCAACCGTATCAGCCTTGGCTTCTGCTATTTGACCCTGCGCCACAGCCCTCGGCTTAGCAAAGCGCAGGCCCAGCGGCTGGTGTCGATAATCCATCACTCGTCGCTACTGGATACGCTGCCGCTGGAGGAGGATCTGATTACGCCAAGCCATGAGGTGCTGCCGGGCTGGTCCATCCCGCAGGGACCGGCAAACAACGCGGTACCGCTGCCGGCCAGGCTCACCCTGCTCTATCATCTCCCGGTCGAGCTACATGCGATGGCCGAACAGCTGAGGCAACGTCTGGCTCTGCTGGGCTGCGAGCTGACGCTCCTGTTCCACGACGCTAAAAACTGGGAAGGCTGCCAGCATCTGGGGCAGGCCGACCTGATGATGGGCGACCGTCTGATCGGCGAAGCGCCGGAGTACGCCCTGGAACAGTGGCTGCGCTGCGATATGCTGTGGCCTAATTTGCTGACCGGGGCGCAATATGCTCATCTGCAGGCGACATTAGACGCGGTGCAGTCTCAGCCCGACGCTCGCAGCCGCAACGATGCGCTGCGCAACGTATTTAACAGCCTGATGGAAGACGCCATCATGACGCCGCTGTTCAAGTATAACTATCGGATCAGCGCGCCACCGGGGGTCAATGGTCTGCGCCTCAACGCCCGGGGCTGGTTCGACTTCGCCAGCGCCTGGCTGCCGGCCTCGTCGACGTGAGAGAGCTGGTGATGGAGGGCGTCTGGCGCTACCATATCGCCATTATTCATTTAGTCAGGAATTGCCATGAAACGCGCCGTAGTTGTCTTCAGCGGAGGACAAGATTCAACCACCTGTCTGGTGCAGGCTCTGCAACAGTATGATGAAGTGCATTGCGTCACTTTTGATTATGGCCAACGCCACCGCGCGGAAATCGACGTTGCGCGCGAACTCGCCCTGAAACTGGGCGCCGTCGCGCATAAAGTGCTGGACGTCACTCTGCTCAACGAACTGGCAGTCAGCAGCCTGACCCGCGATAACATTCCGGTACCGGACTATCAGCCTGATGCCGAGGGTATTCCCAACACCTTTGTCCCCGGGCGTAATATTCTGTTTTTAACCCTGACGGCAATCTACGCCTATCAGGTAAAAGCCGAAGCCATCATCACCGGCGTGTGCGAGACCGACTTCTCCGGCTACCCGGACTGCCGCGATGAGTTTGTCAAAGCGCTGCACCACGCCGTCAGCCTGGGGATGGCGAAAGACATTCGCTTTGAGACGCCGCTGATGTGGCTGAATAAAGCCGAGACCTGGGCGCTCGCCGACTACTGGGGTCAGCTGGATCTGGTGCGCCGGGAAACCCTCACCTGCTACAACGGCATTAAGGGCGATGGCTGCGGCCAGTGCGCCGCCTGTAACCTGCGCGCAAACGGACTCAACCAGTATCTGGCGGACAAGGTCGGGGTAATGGCGGTGATGCAGCAAAAAACCGGACTGGCGCAGGCATAATCTCCGGGGATCGATTTACCGGAGCTTTGACTCAAATTCCCCGGTGGCGCGATGCTTACCGGGGCTACGGGTTCATCACCTGCCGTGGGCCCGCCACTCGCACGACGGTTGTCAGCGCAGGTTCATCTGGTCAAGTTTCGCACGCAATTCCCCTTCCAGCGGCAGCGCCTTCTGGGTTTTCAAATCGATACAAACGAAGGTAATCAGCGCATCGGCCACTACTTCGCCATTGGGGTTGAGGGTGACCACCTGGCTTAGGGTGCCGCTTTTGCCGTTGAGTTGCTCCAGTTTGCTGCTCACCGTCAGCACATCGCCCAGTACCGCCGGACGACGATAGTTAATATTGATATTCACCACCACGAAGGCGATGTTTTTCTCCATCATCCACTGAAACGCGGGGCTGTTTTCCAGGCCGTCCCAGCGGGCTTCCTCAAGGAACTCCAGGTAGCGAGCGTTGTTCACATGCTGGTAGACGTCCAGATGATAGCCGCGAACTTTAATTTGTGTCTGCATAGCACTAATGCCTTTCTGTTATTGTTGTTTATGAGGTAAGAGGTCACACCACTTGATGCAACCTCTTTATCCTGGCAAAAAATCACCGCTGTGCAAGGTCTGGCATAAAATTTACAGCGTCAGATGGGCTAAATTGCGCTCCACCAACGCGCTCCCCATTCCCGGGACCTGCTTCAGATCATCGAGGGTTTTGAACGGCCCGTACTCTTCGCGGTAGCTGACAATAGCCTGGGCTTTTTTCAATCCTACGCCATTCAACGCCTGCGCCAGCTGTTCGGCGCTGGCGCGGTTAATGCTGACCTTTGTCGCCCCGTTGTCAGACTCGCCGGGCACCGCTTCCGCCTTCGCCGAAGAGGACGCCTGCACATTTTCTTTATTCACCGCCGCTTTGCCGCTGGCGGGTGCCGCCAGCGCCCCCTGTACCCCTACCGCAAAAACCAGAACGCCCGCGGCCATCAGTGCTTTTATTCCATATTTCATGCTGATATCTCCTTGTGTGTAGACAGCAAGGTCACGATAGCGTCAGTGCGGATAGTCGACAAAAGGCAAATCACAGAAATGGAAAGGGCCGCGAAAGCGGCCCTTGAGGATTACATCGTGTTGCTCATTTTTGCGAGACGACGCGAAATTACTGCTGCTGGTCGATGCTGTCGCCGAGCTTAATTTTCGCCGCCTTGCGCAGGTTGCTCATCAGCGCTTCGAAAGCGATTTGGGCATTGTTCTGGGTGATCCCCTGAACCATGGCCTTCTTCTGCTCTTCCGGCATGCTGCCGGCTTTCACCTCATCCAGCGCTACCAGCACCACATCGCCTTGCATATTGCTGCCCACGCCGTAGACCGGTTTACCCTGCTGCGGCAGCGGCAGGGTAAATGCCAGCTGGCTCAGCGGATCCTGGCCGGTACGAGAAAGCGTCTGCGGCGCGCCAAAGCTCAGGCCAGCCGACTTCATCGCTTCATCGCCTTTGCCGTCTTTCAGCGCCGCCAGCAGCTTGTCGGCCTCCAGTTTCGCCTGCTGTTCCGCTTTATTGTGCTTAACGATATCGCTAACCTGTGCCTTCACTTCGGCCAGCGGCTTCACCGCCTCGGCTTTGTGTTCGCTAATGCGCAGAACAAAAGCGCGATCGCCGTCAACGGTAATGATATCGGAGTTGCTGCCCGGCGCGCCGTTCTCACCCACCAGACCGCCGTTGAAAATAGCGTCAGCGACCGGTTTAAAGTTCAGCTCCTCCGGCAGGTTATCGCGGCCAAACCAGCCGGTTTCTACGACCTTCATCCCGGCGACCTGCGCTGCGCTCGCCAGCGATTCATTATCGTTGCTGGCCGCATCGCTCACCTTCTGCTGCAGCGCGTAGTAAGCATCCAACGCTTTTTCCTGCTTCACTTTCGCCGCAATGTCATTACGCACGTCAGCCAGCGGCTTCACCTGCGCCGGCTGGACGTCGTCCAGACGAGCTACCAGGAAGCCAACCGAGGATTTGATCACGCCAGACAGCTGGCCTTTCTCTTTCAGCCCGGCATCTTTCAACTCAGGCACGGTAGAGGCATCTTCCATCCACCCCATATCGCCACCGTTGCGGGCAGAGATAATATCGGTCGATTTTTCTTTCGCCAGCGTGGCGAAGTCCGCTCCTTTTTGCAGCTCGGCCAGTACCGCTTTCGCATCGGCTTCAGTTTTGGTCTGAATCACGCTGTAGCGGTTGCGCTGCGGCTGAGTGAACTGATCCTTGTGCTGGTCGTACCATGACTGAATCTCTTCGTCAGAGGCGCTCTCCTGCATGCTGGCGGCATCCATTTTGATGTAGCTGACGCGGAACTGCTCCGGCGCCATAAAACGGGCCTGATTCTGCTGCCAGAAGGCGTTGATTTCCTCATCGCTGGCGGTCTGTTTTGCCGCCAGGGCATTTACGTTGATGGTCGCTTCGCGGACCACCCGCTGTTGAGATACCAGCGCCGCCAGCTGATCGGACTCGCCCGGCAGCATGAAGTCGGTACCCGCAATGGCGTTAATCAGCTGCTGCGTGGTCAGCTGGTTACGCAGCGCCTGGGCGTACTGATCGGTGGTCATCCCCATCTGGGCGACAATACCGCTGAAACGCTGGTTGTCGAACTTACCGTTCGTCTGGAACGCCTGGGTCTGGAAGATCGCCTGCTTCACCTGCTCATCGCTGATGCTGAGGCCCAGCTCGCGGGCATACTGATCCAGAAGCGACTCATCGATCAGGCGGTTCAGCACCTGCTGGCGCATGGTTTTCATGTAGTTTTCGTTCGCCGCCAGCTCGGAGAATTGATCGCCAAGCTGCTGCTGCATACGGTTACGTTCGCTGGCGACGGCGTTTTCAAACTGCCCACGGCCAATCTCCTGGCCATTCACTTTTGCGGCATAGTTTTTGCCACCGCCAATCAGGTAACCACTCACCCCGGTCAAAATGAACGAGACGATAATGATACCGAAAATAATCTTGAGCACGACGCTGTTGGCGGCCGTGCGTAGGTTGTCCATCATGGTGTAACAACGCTCCGCTGTAGATGACTTTAGCTCGCGCAGCATAGCACGTGATGGCCGCCGCGCGTGAGGACGTATTTTGACAAGAAAACAGGGTGATTGTCAGCCCACAAGTGGCGATAAACACACATAAAGTGGTCTGAAAAGGCAATAAAAAAGGCACATCTCACGATGCGCCCTTGTACTTCGTCACATTCCCTGACGGGAAAGCCGATCAGTTCACCGCGTCTTTCAGCGCTTTACCAGCACGGAAGCCCGGCACTTTTGCGGCAGCGATAGTAATTTCTTTACCTGTTTGCGGGTTGCGACCAGTACGGGCGGCACGTTCTTTAACAGCAAAGGTACCAAAACCTACCAGCGCAACGTCATCCCCAGCCTGCAGAGATTCAGTAACAGAAGCGATTAAAGCATCTAACGCACGTCCAGCTGCAGCTTTAGAAATGTCCGCACCCGCAGCAATTTTGTCAATCAGTTGAGATTTATTCACTGTTCTCTTCCTCTCTTTATAATTTATATCGCACCTGAGTCCTTCATAGTGCGACCGCGCAGCAGTTATATCAGGACTGTCATGCCCTTACAACAGCAGTTGTCGATGACCCCCCTGCCAGCGATCTAAGTTAGCTACACAAAAAAAGGCTGGCAAGTCCGAAATGACTTACCAGCCCTATTTTTATTAGCGCAATTTGCGCAGAATCACTATTTCGCGGTCACAACCTGCATGCCGAACGGTTCGTTCTGCAGCGCAAGTGTCAGAACTTCCTCGATTCGTTTCACCGGATGGATATCCAAATCGGCGATAACGTTATCCGGAATTTCTTCAAGGTCGCGTTTGTTCTCATCAGGAATCAGAACAGTCTTAATGCCGCCGCGATGCGCCGCCAGCAGTTTTTCCTTCAGACCGCCGATCGGCAGCACCTGACCACGCAGAGTAATTTCACCGGTCATCGCCACATCAGCGCGTACCGGGTTGCCGGTCAGGCAGGAGACCAGCGCCGTGCACATGGCAATACCCGCGCTCGGACCATCCTTAGGCGTCGCCCCTTCCGGCACGTGCACGTGAATGTCACGCTTCTCGTAGAAGTCGGCGTTAATGCCCAGCTTGTCAGCCCGCGAACGTACCACCGTCAGCGCAGCCTGAATCGACTCCTGCATCACCTCGCCCAGCGAGCCGGTGTAGGTCAGCTTGCCTTTGCCCGGCACGCAGGCGGTTTCGATGGTCAGCAGATCGCCGCCCACTTCCGTCCACGCCAGACCGGTCACCTGACCGACGCGGTTCTCACTATCGGCGCGGCCATAGTCGAAGCGCTGTACGCCGAGATAATCATGCAGATTCTCACCGTTAATTTCGATGTGTTTCAGCGATTTATCCAGCAGCAGTTGCTTAACGGCCTTGCGGCACAGCTTGGAGATTTCACGCTCCAGGCTACGTACCCCCGCTTCCCGCGTGTAGTAACGAATAATGCCGATAATGGCGCTATCGTCGACGGTCAGCTCGCCTTTCTTCAGCGCGTTACGTTCGATCTGCTTCGGCAGCAGATGACGTTTGGCGATGTTCAGTTTTTCATCTTCGGTATAGCCGGAGAGACGAATCACTTCCATACGGTCCAACAGCGGCGCCGGAATGTTCATGGAGTTGGAAGTCGCCACGAACATCACGTCGCTGAGATCGTAATCCACTTCCAGATAGTGGTCGTTAAAGGCCACGTTCTGTTCCGGATCCAGCACCTCAAGCAACGCGGAAGCCGGGTCGCCGCGCATGTCGGAAGACATTTTGTCGATCTCGTCCAACAGGAACAGCGGGTTTTTGACCCCCACTTTCGCCATTTTCTGGATCAGTTTGCCCGGCATCGAGCCAATGTAGGTCCGACGATGACCGCGGATTTCCGCTTCATCGCGCACGCCGCCAAGCGCCATACGAACGTATTTCCGTCCGGTCGCTTTGGCGATGGATTGACCCAGCGAGGTTTTACCTACCCCCGGCGGTCCCACCAGACAAAGGATTGGCCCCTTGATTTTGTTCACCCGGCTCTGCACCGCGAGATATTCAAGGATGCGATCCTTCACGCGCTCCAGGCCATAGTGATCGGTATCGAGGATCTCCTGGGCCTGACGCAGGTCTTTTTTGACCTTACTGCGCGCATTCCACGGCACCTGCACCATCCAGTCGATGTAGCCACGCACGACGGTCGCTTCCGCAGACATCGGCGACATCATCTTCAGCTTCTGCAGTTCCGCTTCGGTTTTTTCTTTCGCCTCTTTCGGCATTTTCGCCGCGTCGATCTTACGCTTCAGCGCTTCGTTTTCGTCCGGGGCGTCGTCCATCTCGCCGAGTTCTTTCTGAATCGCTTTCATTTGCTCGTTCAGATAGTACTCGCGCTGAGATTTCTCCATCTGCTTTTTGACGCGGTTGCGAATGCGCTTCTCAACCTGCAGCAGATCGATTTCCGATTCCATCATCGCCATCAGATATTCCAGACGTTCGTTAACGTCGGACATCTCAAGCACAGACTGCTTGTCAGCCAGCTTCAGCGGCATGTGCGCCGCGATGGTATCCGCCAGGCGCGCCGGATCGTCGATGCTGTTCAGCGACGTCAGCACTTCCGGTGGGATCTTCTTGTTCAGCTTGATATAGCCTTCAAACTGGCTGATAGCGGTGCGAACCAGCACTTCCTGCTCGCGTTCGTCAATCGCCGGCGAGTCGAGATACTCCGCTTTCGCCGAGAAATGCTCGCCATTATCAGACAGCGCAGAAATGCGAGCACGCTGCAGCCCTTCGACCAGCACCTTCACGGTGCCGTCCGGCAGCTTCAGCATCTGCAAAATAGACGCCACGGTTCCAACGGTGAAAAGATCGTTTACACCCGGCTCATCCGTCGACGCTTCTTTCTGCGCAACCAGCATGATTTTTTTATCATGGTCCATGGCCGCTTCGAGGCAACGGATAGATTTTTCCCGCCCTACGAACAGGGGTATGACCATGTGCGGATAAACCACCACATCGCGCAATGGCAATACGGGGATTTCAATGCGTTCAGAACGCTCAGGATTCATAGAGCTCTCTCTTAGTTTAAAGTCCGCCAGGTAGCCGACGACGCCACACTCCACTGCATCGTCGTTAATATGTAATCCAGTATATGGGGATGTATTCCACACATTCAACGGCGGGAATGCAGGAAAAATAAAAGGGGAGATGAAATCCCCCCTTTTTGTTAACTGCTTGAGTGAAATGGTTAATTATTCACCAGATGCCTGCTGAGCTTCCGGTTTGCCGTAGATCAGCAGCGGTTTGCTCTGACCGGCGATAACCGACTCATCAATGACCACTTTTTCGACATCTTCCATCGAAGGCAGGTCATACATGGTATCCAGCAGCGCCGCTTCCACAATTGAGCGCAGGCCACGGGCGCCGGTTTTACGCGCCATCGCTTTCTTGGCGATAGCGTCCAGCGCTTCGTCGCGGAATTCGAGCTCTGCGCCTTCAAGGCTAAACAGCGCCTGATACTGCTTGGTCAGGGCGTTTTTCGGCTCTTTCAGGATCTGGATCAGGGCTTCTTCGCTCAGCTCGTTCAGGGTCGCCACTACCGGCAGACGGCCGATGAACTCCGGGATCAGACCAAACTTGATCAGATCTTCCGGCTCGACCTGAGCCAGCAGTTCCCCTTCGCTCGCTTTGTCGGACTTCGCTTTTACCGTCGCGCCAAAACCAATGCCGGAGCCGGTTTCCACACGGTGGGAAATCACTTTGTCCAGGCCAGCGAACGCGCCGCCGCAGATAAACAGGATCTTGGAGGTATCAACCTGCAGGAACTCCTGCTGCGGATGTTTACGCCCGCCCTGCGGCGGAACGGCGGCAACGGTCCCTTCGATAAGCTTCAGCAGCGCCTGCTGCACGCCTTCGCCTGAGACGTCGCGCGTAATCGACGGGTTATCGGATTTACGCGAAATTTTGTCGATTTCGTCGATATAAACGATGCCGCGCTGCGCTTTCTGCACGTCGTAATCGCACTTCTGCAGCAGTTTCTGAATGATATTTTCGACGTCCTCACCCACATAACCGGCTTCGGTCAGGGTAGTGGCGTCCGCCATGGTAAACGGCACATCCAGCAGGCGCGCCAGCGTTTCCGCCAGCAGCGTTTTACCGGAACCGGTCGGCCCGATCAGCAGGATGTTGCTTTTACCCAGCTCTACGCCATTGCTGGTATCGCCATTGCGCAGACGCTTGTAGTGGTTGTATACCGCGACCGCCAACACCTTCTTCGCCTGTTCCTGACCGATGACGTAGTCATCAAGGTGGTGGCGAATCTCGTGCGGCGTCGGCAGCGCGCTGCGCTCGCGGTGCGGCGCCACTTCTTTAATCTCTTCGCGAATGATGTCGTTACATAAATCAACGCATTCGTCGCAGATATACACGGATGGCCCGGCGATCAGCTTACGCACTTCATGCTGGCTTTTGCCGCAAAAAGAGCAATACAACAATTTGCCCGATCCATCTTTGCGTTTATCTGTCATGAGTCCAAACCTCTTTTTAAGTTCTTTGTGCCGCACACGACGACGCAAATGCCATTCTCAGGCGCAAGCCGCCATATAGCGTTGTGCCGCCCTTCATTAGTATATACACAAAATCCTTCGCGCTACATCGAGCCGGTAGCGAAGCCACCGGCCGCAAGCCTGCCAGACAAGCGGCCGAATAAAAGCCAACCGCTCGCACAGACGTGGCGAGAAGGATGAAGCATAAAGCGGCACCCTTGCGCCTTGGGCATCAATTACGATGGGTCAAAATAGAGTCGACCAGCCCGTACTCCACGGCTTCCGCAGCAGACAGGAAGCGGTCACGCTCGGTGTCACGCTCAATCTGCTCAAGAGACTGGCCGGTATGATGCGCCATCAGCTCATTCATGCGTCCTTTCACCTTCAGGATTTCACGGGCGTGGATCTCAATATCCGTCGCCTGTCCCTGATAGCCGCCCAGCGGCTGGTGGATCATCACGCGGGAGTTCGGCAGGCAGAAGCGCTTGCCTTTCGCCCCGGCGGTCAGCAGGAACGCGCCCATAGAAGCGGCCTGCCCCATACAGATGGTGCTGACATCCGGCTTGATGAACTGCATGGTGTCATAAATCGACATCCCGGCGGTGATTACCCCGCCCGGAGAGTTAATGTACAGGTAAATGTCTTTTTCCGGGTTTTCCGCTTCCAGAAACAGCATCTGCGCCACGATCAGGTTTGCCATGTGGTCTTCGACCTGGCCGGTCAGAAAAATGACGCGTTCCTTAAGCAGACGGGAGTAGATATCAAAAGAACGTTCACCGCGTGAGGTCTGTTCAATGACCATCGGCACCAGGGCCATATGGGGTGCAAAGTTGTCTCGTTCGCCACTGTATGACATTTCCGTCTCCTGGAGTAATTTTAAAATACCTGCTGCACTGATTGTAACCTTACGGACGGATTATCAGCCACAGTTTCTATCCGCTGAATGCGTCACCGCCTCTTCAATACGCGTGCGATTGCGGATGCAGTTGCCACCCCCGGTAATGGGGATGGTGTTGCCATATTTCAAGCATAACAAGCTTTTGCTGTAACGCTATCATGGTTAATGCGTTTTCGCACCGTGCCTGTGGCTATCATTATCTTAAAAAAAAACCCGCCGCCTTTCGGCAACGGGATTTTGCTCGAACCTTAAACGATAGCGGCGAAATTACGCCTGCTGGTTCATCAGTTCGTTGAAGGAAGTGGCTTTTTCAGACACTTTGGCTTTCGCCAGCACGGCTTCAACAGCCTGCTCTTCCAGCGCCACGTTGCGCATGTTGTCCATCAGCTCTTTGTTCTTGCTGTAGAACTCAACGACTTCAGACGGATCTTCGTACGCAGAAGCCATCTCTTCGATCAGGGCTTTTACGCGCTCTTCGTCAGCTTTCAGCTCGTTGGTGCGGATCACTTCGCCCAGCAGCAGACCAACAACGACGCGACGTTTAGCCTGCTCTTCGAACAGCTCGCGCGGCAGTTCCAGAGCCTGTTTCTCATTGCCGCCGAAACGCTGAGCAGCCTGACGACGCAGCACGTCGATTTCGCTGTCGATCAGGGCAGCCGGAACGTCGATCTCGTTGGCTTTAACCAGACCTTCGATAGCCTGAGACTTCACGCGGTTACGCACAGCGCCTTTCAGCTCGCGTTCCATATTTTTACGCACTTCAGCGCGCAGGCCAGCGACGGAACCATCTTCCACGCCGAAACGTTTGATGAACTCTTCGGTCAGCTCAGGCAGTTCACGCTCTTCGACTTTCTTCAGGTTGATAACGAACTTAGCCGCTTTACCTTTCAGGTTTTCTGCGTGGTACTCTTCCGGGAAGGTCACGTCGATGGTGAACTCTTCACCCGCTTTGTGGCCTTTGATACCGTCTTCGAAGCCCGGGATCATGCGACCCTGGCCCATCGCCAGTACGAAGTCAGAGGCTTTGCCGCCTTCGAACTCTTCGCCGTCAACAGAACCGGTGAAGTCGATGGTTACGCGATCTTCAGCGTCAACCGCGCCTTCTTTTTCTTTCCAGGTCGCCTGCTGCTTGCGCAGAGTTTCCAGCATGGTATCAACGTCAGCGTCGGTGACTTCAACAACCGGTTTTTCAACTTCGATCGCGTCCAGACCCTGCAGTTCAACTTCCGGATACACTTCGAACTCTACCGCGTAGGTGAAGTCTTCGCCCAGTTTGTATTCGCCCGGAACGTAGTTCGGCGCGCCGGCCGGATTGATTTTTTCTTTGATGATCGCGTCAACGAAATGACGGCTCATCAGGTCGCCCAGCACGTCCTGGCGAACGGAAGCGCCATAGCGCTGAGCAACAATATTCATCGGCACTTTGCCTTTACGGAAGCCGTCAATGCGAACTTTTTTCGCTACGTTGACCAGCTCGCTTTTGACAGCATTCTCGATGCTGTCAGCGGCGATAGTAATCGTTACACGGCGCCCAAGGCCCTGAGTGGTTTCAACTGAAACTTGCATCTTGTTACCTCAAAAAAATCACAGTGCTCGGTCAACTCTGGAAGCGCGTGTAGGTGGCTTCGCAGAACCGGGATGCCCTCTTCAAATCAGAAACACATTCCCTGTCGTCAGAATCATCCCGAAGACATTCATATATAAGACGCGGCATTATAGCGGCATCACTTTTGTGAGTCGAGAACGGTTGTCGCCTGGTGCTGCGGCATTTTTCACATTTCCCGCTCAAATTTGCCCGCAAAAGCGCTGACTTTGCGCATTTTCCAGGCAAAACAAAACGGCCCGTAGGCCGTTTTTGCTAAATCTGCAAGCAACATACTGGAAAAGCGCCAGCGGTTGCAAATGGGATTTCTAAGCGATACTCCCTGCGCCGCGGCACGGCGGCGAAGCAAATACCGTATCCTGTAATGCTTCCCATTCTTTAATCGTGTAGGTGTGCAGCGCCAGGGCATGCACCGTATTCGACAGCTCCTCGGTTAGCGTGCCGTAGATCATACGGTGGCGATTGAGGAAACGCTCGCCAGTGAAGCGATCGCTCACTAACACCACTTTAAAATGACTTTCAGAGCCCGCAGGGACGTTGTGACGATAACTTTCATCCACGACTTCGAGATACATCGGGTCGAACGCTGCTCTAAGTTTTGCTTCGATCTGTTCACGTATCATCATGAATTTTCTCCTCCGACAACGCTGAGATGCCGCCACTCCATTTAAATGTTAGCCGCTTTTACCGCTTCCATTAGGAGAAAACAACAAAAAATTAGCATTGTTCTGATATTTTCATTCAAAAGTATCACGTTTACTGGCTCTGGTCGCCAAATCCGTCGGGGAACGAGCCATTAACCGTGGCGGGACGCTCAGAAAACCGCCAGCACGATGGATTTACACGCGTTGCCACTTCCCCTTGCCGTTGGCAATGCTATGATGGCGGTAATTTTCCTTATAACAACACCATGCGTTGAGACCTGAACATGCTTAAGAAGATTCTTTTCCCGTTGGTCGCCATGTTTATGCTGGCAGGATGCGCCACGCCGCCGACCACCATTGAAGTATCGCCGAAAATCACGCTGCCGCAGCAGGATCCAAGCCTGATGGGCGTGACCGTCAGCATCAACGGCGCCGATCAGCGTCCGGACCAGGCGCTGGCGAAAGTGACGCGTGACAATCAGCTGGTCACTCTCACCGCCTCCCGCGATCTGCGCTTCCTGCTGCAGGAAGTGCTGGAGAAACAGATGACGTCTCGCGGCTACATGATTGGCCCGAACGGCGCGGTCGATCTGCAGATCATCGTCAACAAACTCTATGCTGACGTCTCTCAGGGTAACGTGCGCTATAACATCGCCACCAAAGCCGATATCGCCATCATCGCCACCGCGGCAAACGGCACGAAAATGACCAAAAACTACCGCGCCAGCTACTCCGTTGAAGGCGCCTTCCAGGCCTCGAACAAAAACATCGCTGATGCCGTCAACAGCGTCCTGACCGATACCATCGCCGATATGGCGCAGGACACCAGCATCCACGATTTCATCAAGCAAAACGCGCGTTAATGCTATCGCGAACCCGGCCTCCGCCGGGTTCGTGCTTTATGCTATGTCCAGTCATTACTTACGCATTTTTCAGCAGCCGAAATCAGCCATTTTGCTGATCCTTGGCTTCGCCTCCGGTCTGCCGCTGGCCCTCACCTCCGGTACCCTGCAGGCCTGGATGACGGTGGAAAATATCGATCTGAAAACGATCGGTTTTTTCTCGCTCGTCGGCCAGGCCTATGTCTTTAAATTCCTCTGGTCCCCGCTGATGGACCGCTACACGCCGCCGTTTCTTGGGCGTCGTCGCGGTTGGCTGTTGACCACCCAGGTATTACTCCTGCTGGCGATCGCGACGATGGGCTTTCTTGAGCCGGTCACCCAATTACGCTGGATGGCGGCGCTGGCGGTGGTGATCGCCTTCTGCTCGGCGTCGCAGGATATTGTGTTCGACGCCTGGAAAACCGACGTGTTGCCAGCAGAAGAGCGTGGCGCCGGCGCCGCGATCAGCGTGCTGGGCTATCGCCTGGGGATGCTGGTCTCCGGTGGACTGGCCCTGTGGCTTGCCGACCGCTATCTCGGCTGGCAGGGGATGTACTGGCTGATGGCGGCGCTGCTGGTGCCCTGCATTATCGCCACGCTGCTGGCGCCCGAACCGAGCGACGTTATCCCGGTCCCCAGATCGCTCGAGCAGGCGGTAGCCGAACCGCTGCGCGATTTTTTCGGCCGCAACAACGCCTGGCTGATTTTGCTGCTCATCGTCCTTTATAAGCTTGGCGATGCGTTTGCCATGAGCCTGACCACCACCTTCCTGATCCGCGGCGTGGGATTTGACGCTGGCGAAGTGGGAATGGTGAACAAAACCTTAGGCCTGTTCGCCACCATTCTCGGCGCCCTGTACGGCGGCGTCCTGATGCAGCGGCTGACGCTGTTTCGGGCACTGCTCATTTTCGGTTTGCTGCAGGGGGTCTCTAACGCCGGCTACTGGCTGCTGTCGATTACCGATAAGCACCTCTATTCCATGGCGACCGCGGTATTCTTTGAAAACCTGTGCGGGGGAATGGGGACGGCGGCATTTGTCGCGCTGCTGATGACGCTATGTAATAAGTCGTTCTCCGCCACCCAGTTCGCGCTGCTCTCGGCGCTCTCTGCGGTCGGTCGCGTATACGTTGGGCCGATTGCCGGCTGGTTTGTCGAGGCTCACGGCTGGTCGACCTTCTATCTCTTCTCTGTCGTTGCGGCGGTGCCGGGGATTGCCCTATTGCTGCTGTGCCGGCAAACGCTTGAGCATACCCAACGCACCGCAAGCTTTATGCCGCGTAGTGAGTTCCCGCAGGCCTATGCGCTGGCGCTGGGGCTCCTGACTCTGGGCTGCCTGCTGCTCGCGGTGTGGCTGGCGCTGCTGATCCTCAACGCGCTGGATTATACGTCGTTCTCCTTCCTGTCCGGCCTGCTGGAGGTTGCCGCGCTCACCGCCGTCGGCGGGATTTTGTTCGGCGGCCTGCTTGACTATCTGGCGCTGCGTAAAACCCGCCTGATTTAAGGATCCAGCATCATTATTAGCCGTTGTAATTACGAAACGTAATTATAACGGCTTATTAACGCTTTTATATTGTCCGCCGCGCTATTTGTTGTTTTGTGCGTTTTTGATTTCTGGAAATTATTGACAGTTTTCGTTCGATTCTTTAAATAATTTAACCGATTCAGCTCCGGGGATTTTATTTTTCGTTTTCACAATGTCTTTTATTTGATAATTAAATGTTAAACAATTGTTCTAATTTGTGGGTGGTTATGCCCATTAGCCGCTAAGCACTCCTTTTCTTATCCCTTTCGTTATCAATCCCGCGAAAATCAGGCTTTGCAAGCGATTAAGTAACACTACGTTACATATGTGACAAACCAAGCAGAAGCCGCTAACACAGAACTGACAGAGATCCAATCATGTTTACAGTAATGCAACCTTACCGTAAAATGCCCATACACTTTAAACGCCACCAGATCCCGTGGAATTGAGGTCGTTCAATGAGACTCAGGAAATACAATAAAAGTTTGGGATGGATGTCATTAATCGCAGGTACTGTATTACTCAGTGGTTGTGATTCTGCACTCCTTGACCCAAAAGGACAGATTGGACTGGAGCAACGCTCTTTGATTCTGACGGCCTTCGGCCTGATGATGATTGTCGTTATTCCCGCCGTCTTGATGGCAGTAGGATTTGCCTGGAAGTATCGCGCGAGCAATAAAGATGCGAAGTATAGCCCGAACTGGTCACACTCCAACAAAGTGGAAGCTGTGGTCTGGACGGTACCTATTCTGATCATCCTGTTCCTGGCCGTTCTGACCTGGAAAACCACTCACGCACTGGAGCCAAGCAAACCGCTTGTCCATGACGAGAAGCCAATCACCATCGAAGTCGTATCGATGGACTGGAAATGGTTCTTTATCTATCCGGAACAGGGTATTGCTACCGTTAACGAAATCGCCTTCCCGGCGAACGTACCGGTACACTTCAAAGTGACCTCTAACTCGGTGATGAACTCGTTCTTTATTCCGCGCTTAGGTAGCCAGATTTATGCAATGGCCGGTATGCAGACTCAGCTGCACCTCATTGCTGACGAAGCTGGTACTTATGACGGTATCTCCGCTAGCTACAGTGGCCCGGGCTTCTCAGGTATGAAGTTCAAAGCGATTGCCACCCCGGATCGGGCGACTTTCGATCAGTGGGTTGCAAAAGCCAAACAGTCTCCGAACTCCATGGACTCCATGGCCGCGTTCGAGAAAGTGGCTGTGCCTAGCGAATACAACAAAGTGGAATATTTCTCTAACGTGAAACCGGATCTGTTCAAAGATGTTGTGAACAAATTCATGTCTCACGAGAGCATGAACATGTCTAAACCTGAAGGCGAGCACGCTGCTCACGACGGGATGGAAGGCATGGACATGAGCCACGCGGAAACCGCTCACTAAGGGGCCGAGGAAGAAAACGATGTTCGGAAAACTTACACTGGATGCAGTGCCCTACCACGAACCTATTATCGTGGTAACGGTGGCTGCGATTATCATTGGGGGACTGGCGCTTCTGGCAGCCATCACTTACTTCGGTAAGTGGTCCTACCTATGGAACGAGTGGCTGACTTCTGTCGACCACAAACGTCTCGGTATCATGTACGTTATCGTGGCAATCGTCATGCTGCTGCGTGGCTTTGCTGACGCCATCATGATGCGTAGCCAGCAGGTGCTGGCTTCGGCCGGGGAAGCCGGCTTCCTGCCGCCTCATCACTACGATCAGATCTTTACCGCCCACGGCGTTATCATGATCTTCTTCGTGGCGATGCCGTTTGTTATCGGTCTGATGAACCTGGTGGTTCCGCTTCAGCTCGGCGCGCGCGACGTAGCCTTCCCGTTCCTCAACAACCTGAGCTTCTGGTTCACCGTTGTGGGCGTGATTCTGGTTAACCTGTCTCTGGGCGTTGGTGAGTTCGCGCAGACCGGTTGGCTGGCCTATCCGCCGCTGTCGGGAATTGAGTACAGTCCTGGCGTAGGGGTTGATTACTGGATTTGGGCGCTGCAGCTCTCCGGTATCGGTACTACCCTGACCGGTATTAACTTCTTCGTGACCATTATCAAGATGCGCGCCCCGGGCATGACCATGTTCAAGATGCCAGTATTCTCCTGGGCATCTCTGTGCGCTAACATCCTGATTATCGCCTCGTTCCCAATTCTGACCGTCACCATCGCGCTGCTGACCCTGGATCGTTACCTGGGCACCCATTTCTTTACCAACGATATGGGTGGCAACATGATGATGTACATCAACCTGATTTGGGCCTGGGGTCACCCGGAAGTGTACATCCTGGTTCTGCCGGTGTTCGGGGTCTTCTCCGAAATCGCCGCGACCTTCTCGCGTAAGCGTCTGTTCGGTTACACCTCTCTGGTATGGGCAACCGTCTGTATTACCGTTCTGTCGTTCATCGTTTGGCTGCACCACTTCTTCACCATGGGTGCTGGCGCGAACGTAAACGCCTTCTTCGGTATTACTACCATGATTATCGCGATCCCGACCGGGGTTAAGATCTTCAACTGGCTGTTCACCATGTATCAGGGTCGCATCGTCTTCAACTCGGCGATGATGTGGACTATCGGCTTTATCGTGACCTTCTCCGTAGGTGGGATGACCGGCGTGCTGCTGGCGGTACCGGGCGCGGACTTCGTTCTGCACAACAGCCTGTTCCTGATTGCGCACTTCCATAACGTTATCATCGGCGGCGTAGTGTTCGGTTGCTTCGCAGGTCTGACCTACTGGTGGCCGAAAGCCTTTGGCTTCACCCTGAACGAAACCTGGGGCAAACGCGCTTTCTGGTTCTGGATCATCGGCTTCTTCGTGGCGTTTATGCCGCTGTACGTGCTGGGCTTCATGGGTATGACCCGTCGTCTGAGCCAGCAGATCGATCCGCAGTTCCACCCGATGCTGGTTATTGCAGCTTGCGGTGCGGCGCTGATCGCCTGCGGTATTCTGTGCCAGCTGATTCAGTTCTACGTGTCTATTCGCGACCGCGATCAGAACCGTGACCTGACCGGTGACCCGTGGGGTGGCCGTACGCTGGAGTGGGCAACCTCTTCTCCACCGCCGTTCTACAACTTCGCTATCGTTCCTCAGGTTCACGAACGTGATGCCTTCTGGGAAATGAAAGAGAAAGGTGAAGCGTACAAACAGCCTGCTCACTATGAAGAAATTCATATGCCGAAAAACAGCGGCGCCGGCATCGTGATTGCCGCCTTCGCTACGGTATTTGGTTTCGCCATGATCTGGCATATCTGGTGGATGGCGATCGCCAGCTTCATCGGCATCGTAGCGACCTGGATTATTAAGAGCTTTGACGAGGACGTGGATTACTACGTACCGGTTGCAGAAGTCGAAAAACTGGAAAAACAGCATTTCGATGAGATTAACAAAGCAGGGCTGAAAAATGGCAACTGATACTCTTGCGCATACTGCCCACGCGCATGAACACGGGCACCATGATACAGGACCGATGAAGGTATTCGGTTTCTGGATCTACCTGATGAGCGACTGCATTATCTTCGCTACGCTGTTTGCTACCTATGCCGTTCTGGTGAACGGCACGGCCGGCGGACCGACGGGCAAAGATATTTTTGAACTGCCGTTCGTTCTGGTTGAAACCGCACTGCTGCTGTTCAGCTCCATCACCTACGGCATGGCGGCTATCGCCATGTACAAAAACAACAAAAGCCAGGTGGTTTCCTGGCTGGCGTTGACCTGGTTGTTTGGCGCCGGATTCATCGGGATGGAAATCTATGAATTCCATCACCTGATCATGGAAGGCTTTGGTCCGGATCGTAGTGGCTTCCTGTCCGCGTTCTTCGCGCTGGTCGGCACCCACGGTCTGCACGTGACCTCCGGTCTTATCTGGATGGCGGTGCTGATGTTCCAGGTTTCACGTCGTGGCCTGACCAGCACTAACCGCACGCGTATCCTGTGCCTGAGCCTGTTCTGGCACTTCCTGGACGTCGTGTGGATCTGCGTGTTCTCGGTTGTCTATCTGATGGGGGCGATGTAATGAGTCATTCTACCGATCATAGCGGCGCTTCTCACGGCAGCGTGAAGAGCTACATGACAGGATTTATCCTGTCCATCATCCTGACGGTCATTCCGTTCGCCATGGTGATGAGTGGCTCCGCCTCGCATGCGGTTATCCTTGGCACCATTCTGGTGACCGCTGTGGTGCAGATCGTGGTACACCTCGTGTACTTCCTGCATATGAACAGCAAGTCCGATGAAGGTTGGAACCTGACCGCATTTATCTTCACCGTAATCATCATTGCGATCGTGGTTGTCGGCTCCATCTGGATTATGTGGAACCTGAACTACAACATGATGATGCACTAAGAGCGGCGAGTATGTTTAAGCAATACCTGCAAGTAACGAAACCAGGCATTATTTTTGGCAACCTGATCTCCGTGATCGGCGGTTTCCTGCTGGCCTCCAAAGGCCACATCGACTATCCGCTGTTCGTCTGGACGCTCCTTGGAGTATCCCTGGTGGTCGCCTCGGGTTGTGTATTCAACAACTACATCGACCGGGACATCGATCGTAAGATGGAACGGACGAAAAACCGGGTGCTGGTCAAAGGGCTGATCTCGCCAGAAGCTTCGCTGGTGTACGCCACCTTGCTGGGTATTGCTGGCTTCATGCTGCTGTGGTTCGGCGCTAACCCGCTGGCCTGCTGGCTGGGGGTGATGGGGTTCGTGGTTTATGTCGGCGTCTACAGCCTGTACATGAAACGCCACTCCGTCTACGGCACGCTGATTGGCTCACTCTCCGGCGCTGCGCCGCCGGTGATTGGCTACTGCGCGGTCACCGGTGATTTCGACAGCGGTGCGGCGATCCTGCTGGCTATCTTTAGCCTGTGGCAGATGCCTCACTCCTACGCCATCGCGATTTTCCGCTTTAAGGATTATCAGGCGGCGAATATTCCGGTGCTGCCGGTGGTGAAAGGCATTTCGGTCGCCAAAAACCATATTACGCTGTACATCGTCGCCTTTGCCGTGGCAACCCTGATGCTCTCGCTGGGCGGCTACGCCGGGTATAAATACCTGGTCGTGGCGGCAGCGGTCAGCGTCTGGTGGCTGGGCATGGCGCTGCGTGGCTATAAAGTGGCCGATGATAAAGTCTGGGCGCGTAAGCTGTTCGTCTTTTCTATCGTCGCCATCACCGCGCTGTCCGTGATGATGTCCGTTGACTTTATGGTGCCGGATTCACATAGTCTGCTGGCTTACGTGAGATAATTACGCACTCCCGTACGATCTAAAGCCCCGTATTTACGGGGCTTTTTCTTTCCTGTTTCATCATCGCTTTCTTTCTCATTTCATACTTCCCTCCCCTCCCCCCGTCGCTTTCCCGCTATCTTTCATATCAAAAAATGAGGAAAAATTGAGCCAGTACGCATCGGGCATCACTCGCGCCGCACGGTCCTGCAATGCTACCTTTCGCCGGGGCTCTTGCCCCTTTGGGAAATAATCACTACAAGGAATTGCAATGAAAGAGTTAACACTGAACGAAATGGAGTATATCTCCGGTGGCTTTAATCTGTTCGGCGCAGCCAGCGGCTTCGCCAGCTTTGTCGCCAACTCTGGCGTCGGCTTCACCTCTTTTGTTCTGACCTCCGGCACCGCATTTGCCTCCTTCGTCGGCGACAGCGCGATGGCGTTTGGTTCCTTCCTGACCGGACAGTCAAACTGGGAAACCTTTGTGACCGCCGGAAAGGAAAACTGGGGAAGCTTTGTTAACACCGCCGGCAACAGCTGGAATACTTTCGTGAATAACGCGGCCAGCGACTGGAACACCTTTCTGACCAAAGCGTCGGCCTAAGCGACGTCTATCTTAGGGCAGCGCCACTGGCTGCCCTGTTTAACCCACCAGCATCGCCTGCGCGCTATAGAGCAGATCGAGGTGATCGCGGCATAACGCTTCCAGCGAAGTGCGCGATTGATGACTGGTCAGACTCAGCGCCCCCCACCAGGTCCCTTCCCTGTCGGTTAACGGCACCGCCAGCACCAGCATGCCAATCTAAAACTCCTGCTCAATAGTGGCGTATCCCTGGCGCCGTACCTGGGCGATTTTCTCCATCAGCGACGCAATATCGGTCACCGTATAGGGGGTACGTTGTTCCCGGGTTATGCGCTGCAGGACGGTCTCACACTCTGCTTCCGGCAGCGAAGCCAGCCACAATCGCCCCCCGGCGGTACAGAAAATGGGCACCCGCTCCCCAAGCCGCACCGACGTAGAGTTGAACGGCGTATGCCGACTGCGGGCGATATAGACCAGTTCATCTTCATCCACCACCCCCACCGAGGCGTGCTCTTCCGTCCGACTGGCGATGTATTCGACAATCGGCCGTACCATGCGAGGAAACTGCGCCGAATCGACATAGGCCTGGCCAAGCCGCAGCGTCTTTGGGGTAAGCCAGTAATAGCGCCCGTCGGTTTGCAGATAGCGCTCATGCAGGAGCGTCAGCAGAAAACGTCGCGCGGCGCTTTGCGTCAGGCCGCTCATTTTCGCCGTCTGGGCGACGGTGAGCTTTGGGCAGGTTTTGGAAAAAAGCTGAATTAGCGCCAGCCCTTTTTGTAAACCGACGATCAGATCGCGTGGATGAATGGTGTTTTGCATATTCGCTCACATTTTTGCAACATCATTATCGATTTCCTGCGATTATCGCAGCGTTCGTGCGATTAACAACCGACATGTCCGAATTCTGCGTTGTCGCTCCCAGCTTCCACTGAAATACTTTCACAACATTCATTTAACAAATGAGGTTTGAAATGGTCAGTGGAACTACCCAGGTTGTCGCCGTGATTGGTCATCCGATCGCCCAGGTGAAATCGCCAGATAACTTCAACCGCTACTTTGCCGAACAGCACATGGACAGCGTCATGATCCCGGTGGATATCGTCCCGGACGCGGTGGCCGCCTACCTCAACGCCCTGCGCGGCTGGCAGAACATGACCGGCGTGCTGGTGACGGTGCCGCATAAACAACGCGCCGCCGCGCTGGTCGACGACCTCACGCCGCGCGCCCGCCGACTCAACGCCGTCAATGTGATCCGCAAGCTGGCGGATGGCCGCCTGCAGGGCGATATGCTGGACGGCGTCGGCTTTCAGCTCGCCGCCGAGGCGCAGGGTTTTCAGCCGGCAGGTAAGCAGGCGCTGCTCTCCGGTTGCGGCGGCGTCGGCAGCGCCATCGCCTGGGGACTGTGCGAGGCGGGGATCCGTCGGCTGGCCCTGCACGATCAAACCCCGGCCACCCGGCAGCGCCTGCATGACCTTCTGGCTGAGGCCTTTCCGGCGGTGCAACTGAGCGCGCTGCCAGACACCCTTTACGGCCTCGATCTACTGGTTAATGGCTCACCGGCCGGCATAGCCGGATTTGATGAGCTGCCTCTACCGCAGGCGCTTCTGGATACGCTCGACAGCACCACTCATGTGGCCGACGTTGTCACCGCCCCGGTGATGACGCCGTTGCTCACTTTCGCCGCCGCCCGTGGTTGCAAAGTACAGACCGGGCCGGAAATGGCGCTGGCGCAGATGAGGCTGATGGGCCAGTTTATCGGCGCCATCCCGCAGGCGCAGGGAGCGGCGGCATGAAGAGCTGGGATGTGATCGTCATCGGCAGCGGCGCGGCCGGTTTTGCCGCCGCGGTCACCGCCTGCTGTAAAGGGCTGTCGGTGCTGATGCTGGAGAAAGCCGGCCAGTTCGGCGGCACCTCGGCCATCTCCGGCGGCGCCGTGTGGCTGCACGATACCGACCAGGCGCGCGCCGAGGGCAAAAGCGGTAGCGCCGAGGCGATGAAAACCTACCTGCGAACCATTATCGGCGAGGGCCAGTACCGCGAAGATCTTGCCGAAGCGTTTGTCAGCGCCGGGCGGGAGGCGCTGGCCTTTCTCGAGCGTGAGGGGGCAGTAAAGTACAGCCTGCGTCCGCTCTCGCCCGATTACTATCCGGATGAACCCGGCGCAGTCGACGTCGGTCGTGCGCTGGAGGTGGTGGAGTATGACGGCCGTGAACTGGGGGACGCGTTTCGCGACCTGCGTTCACCGCCGCCGGGGATGCTGCTGTTTGGCGGGATGATGGTCAACCGCGTCGATATTCAACATTTTCTCGACATGCGCCGCTCGCTGCGCTCCCTGGCCCATTGCACCCGGCTGCTGCTGCGCTATGCCCGCGACCGGGTGAAGTACCCTCGCGGTACCCGCCTGGCGATGGGCAATGCGCTGATTGCCCGCATGGCGACTACGGCGCTGCGTAAAGGCATGAGCCTGCGGCTGAATGTCAATGTTCTGACGCTGTGCGAAGCGCAAGGCGCGGTCCGCGGGGTGGAGATTGAGTATCAGGGGCAAAGAGAGACGCTGCACGCCCGCCGCGGGGTGGTACTGGCCGCAGGCGGCTTCGCCGCGGGCGCGCTGGCGGCGCGCTATCGGCCACATACCCGCGAACACTTCACCATGTCGCCGCCGGCCAACGATGGCGCCGCGCTGCATCTCGCGGCGGCGCTTAACGCTCGCGAGGGAGCCGATCGGCCATCCAATTTTTTCTGGGCGCCGGTATCGGTGCTGACCCGGGCCGACGGCAGCGAGGAGCGCTTCCCCCATCTGGTAACCGATCGCGCAAAACCGGGCGTGATTGCCGTCAATCAGCGGGCGGTACGCTTCGTCAACGAGTCCAGTTCCTATCACCATTTCGCCAGCGCAATGCAGGATGCAGCGGAAAATGCCCCCTGTTTTTTACTCTGCGACGCCCAGGCGATGAAGCGTTATGGCCTCGGGCTGGCACGCCCGGCGCCGGTCAATAATGACGCCCTGGTCGCCGCCGGCTATCTGCACAAAGCCGATACCCTGGCCGCGCTGGCGCAACAGCTTGGTCTGGATGCCCAAACCCTGAGCGAGACGGTAGCCCGCTACAACCGCGACGCCGCGCAGGGCTTGGATCGGGAATTTGCTAAAGGCGGCAACAGCTATAACCGGGCGATGGGCGATCCGGGCCATCAGCCTGACGCCTGTAATGCCCCCCTGCTCAGCGCGCCGTTCTATGCCATCAAACTTTATACCGGCGATCTGGGGACCTCACGGGGCCTGGTCACCACCGCCGATGCCCAGGTCGTCAATACCGAAGGACACCCCATCCCGGGGCTGTACGCGGTGGGAAACGACATGGATTCGCTGATGGCCGGCACCTATCCGGGCCCCGGTATCACCCTCGGCCCGGGGCTGACGTTTGGCTATCTCGCCGCCTGCCATCTGGCACAACACTCCACCCACTAATCAGGAAAACATCATGATCTACGAAAAACGCACGTACACCATCAATCCGCTGAAAATGGCCGACTGGCTGGCGCTGTACCAAAGCGATGCCCTGGCGGTGCAAACCGACCATCTCGGCCAGCTAATCGGCTTCTTTTTTACCGAGATCGGCGTGGTCAATCAGGTAGTGCACATCTGGGCTTATGAAAGCCTGGACGATCGTCTGGTGCGCCGCGCGCGGATGGCCCAGGACGAACGCTGGCAGACCTTCTCGCGTAAAAATCGCGAACTGGCCGCCGTGGAACGCCTCGAGTCGGTGCTGATGCGCCCCACCGCTTTTTCACCTCTGCAGTAAGGAGTCCAACATGAGCGGGCCTGTGAAGGTGGATGTGCTGGTGGTCGGCTCCGGCGCCGCGGGGCTCTCTGCCGCGGTGACTGCGGCGATGCACGGCGCCAGCGTCATGGTGGCGGAGAAAGCGTCAGTGCTCGGCGGAACCAGCGCCTGGTCCGGCGGCTGGCTGTGGATCCCCCGCAACCCGCTGGCGCGGGCGGAGGGCATCGACGAAGCAGCCGACGCGCCGCTGACCTATCTGCAGCATGAGATGGGGGGCGAAGCCGCCGATATTCGTCTGCAAACCTTCCTGCGTTACGGGCCGGAGATGGTGGAATTTTTCCATCAGCGGACGGCGGTGCAGTTTCTCTCGGGCAGCGCCATGCCGGACTTTCACCCGTCGCCGGGTGCGGCGAACGGTGGGCGGTCGGTCACCGCGCAACCCTACGATGGCCGCCTGCTCGGCGACTGGCTCCATCGCCTGCGTCCGCCGCTGGAAACCATTAGCCTGGGCGGGATGGGCATCGCCGGCGGCGCGGATATGGCGCATTTTTTCAATGCCACCCACTCGCCGCGCTCCGCGCTGTATGCTGCCCGCCGCCTGCTGCGCCACGGCTGGCAGCGGCTACGCGCCGGACGGGGGCAGCATCTGGTCAATGGCAATGCGCTGGTCGCCCGTCTGCTGCGATCCGCCCTCGACGCCGGCGTGCGTTTTCAGCTCAATGCCCCGGTGGTCCGGCTGCTGCAGGGTCCGCCGGGCGTGTCCGGCGCGGTGCTGCGCAGCGACGGCGGGGAGATTCACGTCGAAGCTGGCGCCGTGGTGCTGGCCTGCGGCGGTTTTCCCCACGATCGCCAGCGGCTGGCGCAGGTGGTGCCTCACGCTGCGGAGGGTTACGGCCATTTCTCCGCCGCACCGCCGGACAATCAGGGCGAGGGGATCAGGCTTGGCGAATCCGTCGGCGGCCAGTTCGACACTTCCCTGCGCCACCCGCTGGCCTGGGCGCCGGTGTCCCGCGTCACTCTGGCCAGCGGCCAGCAGCTAATGTTTCCTCATCTGGTGGAGCGCGCCAAACCCGGGGTGATCGCCGTCCTGCCCAACGGCAAACGTTTTGTTAACGAGGCCGACTCTTATCATGACTTTATCGCCGCCCTGCTGGCGGCCACACCCGCGGGCGACACGCCGCAGGCCTGGCTGCTGGCCGATCGTCGCGCGCTGCGTCGCTACGGCCTGGGCCACGCCAGACCGTTCCCGTTCACTCCCACCGCCTGGCTGCGTACCGGCTATCTGCAGCGAGGAAACACCCTGGCGGAGCTGGCGAAGCAGTGCGCTATCGACGCCAATGCGCTGGCGGAAACCGTTGAACGCTTTAACCACTTCGCCAGCACTGGCGAAGACGTCGATTTTCACCGCGGGGCATCAGCCTATAACCGCGCCCAGGGTGACCATCAGGTGACGCTCGGACCGCTGCGCGAAGGGCCGTTCTACGCGGTGCGCATTCTGCCCGGCTCGCTGGGCACCTTCAGCGGATTGCAAACCGACGAACACGCCCGGGTGCTGGATGAACAGCAGCAGCCGATACCGGGTCTGTACGCCATCGGCAACGACATGTCGAGCGTGATGCGCGGCTATTACCCCAGCGGAGGGATCACCCTCGGGCCCGCCATGACCTTCGGCTATCTGGTGGGTAAAAATCTGGCAAAAAAAACAAATATAAACAATAACATAACTTGACTTCCACGAATGGATGCACCCTAACTCTCTTCACCTGCAACTGTACCGGAGCCCTTTATGAACAAGCGTACCCTATCGCTCGCCGCGCTGACCCTGCTCGATGTCCCTCCCCCCGAACAGGTGCGGATTGCGGCCAGAACCGGTTTTACCCACGTTGGGCTGCGACTGCTCCCCGCCACACCGACCGACCCGGACTACGACATGCTGGGCGATACCCCGGCCGTCCGGGCGACGCTCGCCGCGTTGATGGAAACTGGCATCCGCGTGTCGGACGTGGAGATCGTCCGCCTGACCCCCGGGTTTACCCTCGACGATCGGCTGCAGCGTTTTATGGAGACCGCCGCGCGTCTTGGCGCCGGACAGGTGTTAGTCGCCGGCAATGATGACAACCTTCAGCGCAGCGCTGACAACCTCGCCATCCTCGCCGCGGCCGGTCGTCCATTTGGGCTGACCATGAATCTTGAGCCGATGCCCTGGACCCAGTTGCGCAACATCGCCGCAGCGCAAGCACTAATCGCCGCCAGCGGGCGGGAAGACATCGGCATTCTGGTGGACGCTCTCCATTTCTGGCGCGCGGGAGAATCGCTCGCCGCCCTCTCCAGCCTGCCCGCGCATCATCTCAACTATATGCAACTCTGCGATGGCGCGGCACAGAGGCCGGAGAGCGAGCAGGAACTTATCCGCCAGGCCCGCTCGGCGCGCAACGTGCCGGGGGAAGGCGGTCTGGATCTGCATGGTCTGATGTCGGCCCTGCCGGCGACGCTGCCGGTCTCTCTCGAAGTGCCGCTTGACGGCGAGCAAGGCGCCCTGCCGCCTCTTCAGCGGGCGCAGTTACTGTTCGATGCCGCGCAGCCCTACCTGCGCGCCTGCGCATAAGGAATACGCTATGACACAGACTCAACGCCTGGATGTCAGAGAGTTAATAAATCGTAACCCGCTGAGCCGATTTCAGAAGCTGATTATATTTCTCGGCTTTTGCGTCATCGCTCTCGATGGTTTTGATATCGCGATCATGGGCTTTATCGCCCCGACGCTAAAGCTGGAATGGGGGGTAAGCAACCACCAGCTGGGTCTGGTGATCAGCGCCGCGCTGATCGGCCTCGCGCTGGGGGCGATTTTCTCCGGCCCGCTCGCCGACTGGCTGGGACGTAAGAAAATCATCATCAACAGCGTTTTCTTCTTCGGTTTCTGGACCATCGCCACCGCCTTCTCGCACAACGTAGAACAGATGATGTTCTTTCGCTTTATGACTGGCCTCGGGCTGGGCGCCGCGATGCCGAATATCGGGACGCTGGTGTCGGAATACGCCCCGGAACGCCAGCGTTCATTTATTATCACCGTCATCTTTTGCGGCTTCACCTTCGGCGCGGCGGCGGGAGGATTTTCGGCATCGTGGCTGATCCCCCAGTTTGGCTGGCACTCGCTGATGGCGCTCGGCGGTATTCTGCCGCTGCTGTTTGCCCCCCTGCTCATCTGGCTGCTGCCGGAATCGGTTCGTTTTCTGGTGATCAAACAAGCGCCCGCGGCGCGCATACGCGCCATTCTTAACCGTCTCTATCCCGGACAAATCAGCGACAATGTGACGTTTATCCTACCGGCGCAGCCAGCGGCCGGCAACGCGATGCGCATTGTCCTCTCCCGCCAGTACGGTTTCGGCTCGCTGATGCTATGGCTGGTCTACTTTATGGGGCTGTTCCTGGTCTATATCCTCGGCAGCTGGCTGCCAACGCTGGTTAAAGCGGTAGGAATGACCGTTAGCCAGGCGGCCATCATGACGGCGATCTACCAGGCGGGCGGCACCCTCGGCTCGTTGTTTGCCGGCTGGCTGATGGACAGGATCAACCCCCATCGCGCGCTGGGGATAATCTACGCCGTTGGCGGCCTGTTCACCATGGCGATGGGCTACGCCGCGGGCAGCTTTGCCTTGCTCTGTATGCTGGCGTTTATCAGCGGCGCCTGCCTGAACGGCGCGAATACCGGCATGAACGCCCTCTCCGCCCGCTACTACCCTACACAGGCGCGGGCGACGGGCTCCAGCTGGATGCACGGCGTCGGGCGCATCGGCGCCATTCTCAGCGCCTTTGCCGGCGCCGAGATGATGGCGCTCAACCTGCCCTTTGAAAGCGTCTTTTTGATCCTCGGCATCCCGGCAGCCCTCACCGTCGCAGGCCTGGCGGCGAAGGGCATCTTTGCGGCCGGTCATCCTCCCGTCGCTTCAACTTCCCCCGCGTCTGTGCGCGGAGCGTCATAGCGGCATCTGGTCCCCGGTGCAATCGGCGGATTGCACCGCCTTCAGCAGCTAATAAAGAAAATTTATTTCATATTTTTTTGAAACGAAAAAACGCCCGCAACAATCTGGACGACTCCGGCAGGCGATATCCCGCCCTCACCTTTTCAACCAAGCGCAAAAGAAACTATCGCTAATTCGATCCCCCTCGCATATATGGAAAATAAATTCCACAACACAATTGAAACAGAACAAACATTTCCTTAAGTTGAAGTCAGTCTATCCGGATGCGCGTTGCCGCAGGCGTCGGCATTGAGCGCCTCAGAGTGCAAATGATTTCAAAAAGGAGAGCACCATGTTAAACGGCCTGAAACCCTTATCCCGTTCCCTGCGCTGGGGCATGGTCGGCGGCGGGGGAACCAGTCAGATCGGCTACAGCCACCGCTGTGCGGCGCTGCGTGACAATGTTTATACCCTGCTGGCCGGCGCGCTTGACGTCGATGCCGAGCGCGGGCGCGCGTTCGGTGAGCAACTGGGCATCGCGCCGGATCGCTGCTACGCCGACTACCAGACCCTGTTTCGCGAAGAGGCGCAGCGCCCTGACGGGATCGAGGTCGTCTCGGTCACCACCCCGAACAATACCCATTTCGCCATCACCAAAGCGGCGCTGGAGGCGGGACTCCACGTTATCTGCGAAAAGCCCCTCTGCTTTACCGCCGAAGAAGCGCGCGAGCTGGTGGATCTGAGCAAAAAACAGAACAAAATCGTCGGCGTCACCTACGGCTATGCCGGCTATCAGATGATCCAGCAGGCGCGGCAGATGATTGCCGATGGACTGCTCGGCGAGATCCGCATCGTTAACATGCAATTCGCCCACGGCTTCCATAATCAGGCCGTCGAGCTGCAGGCAGAATCCACCCGCTGGCGAGTAACGCCGAAGTTTGCCGGGCCCAGCTATGTGCTTGGGGATCTGGCCACCCATCCGCTGTTTGTCGCCGAGACCATGGCGCCGCAGCTCAATATCAAACGGCTGATGTGCTCCCGTCAGAGCTTTGTTTCCTCCCGCGCGCCGCTGGAAGATAACGCCTTTGTCCTGATGGAATATGACAACGGCGCGGTTGGATCGATGTGGACCAGCGCGGTCAACAGCGGCGCCATGCACTCGCAAAAAGTGCGCATCGTCGGCGAAAAAGCAAGCATCGAATGGTGGGATGAGCATCCTAACCAGCTCAGCTATGAGGTGCAGGGCGAGCCGGCGCGCATTCTGGAACGTGGGATGCCCTACCTGTCGCCGAATGCGCTGGCGGATGACCGCATTGGCGGCGGCCATCCGGAAGGGTTGTTCGAAGCCTGGGCCAACCTCTATCGCCGCTATGCGCAGGCGATTGACGCCACGGACCGCGACGATCGCGCCTTCCTGCAAGACTTCTGGTATCCGGACGTCGAAGCCGGGCTGCACGGCGTCTATTGGGTAGAGCAGTGCGTCAAATCGGCTGACGCTGGCAGCCAGTGGGTTGACTTTACTTTACCTTAATTTTCCCCCTCGCCAGTGGAGTCCCCCTCCACTGGTTTATTGATTTTTACCAACTTGTCGCATCGCGCAACAGCCCCGTAATATCTGTTAAACAAACATTTATTTACGCTTCTTACCCCCCGCCGCTACACTAGGCGCAGTTTTTATATTGAGGTGGTAATGAACGATAACAAAATGACGCCAGGGGAACTGCGCGCGACCTGGGGTTTGGGGACAGTATTCTCCCTGCGCATGCTTGGCATGTTTATGGTCCTGCCGGTTCTGACCACGTATGGCATGGCGTTGCAGGGTGCCAGTGAAGCGCTGATTGGCCTGGCGATCGGTATCTACGGCCTGGCGCAGGCGGTGTTCCAGATCCCCTTCGGACTGTTATCTGACCGTATTGGCCGTAAGCCATTGATCGTCGGCGGCCTGCTTATCTTCGTGCTCGGCAGCGTCATCGCCGCGCTCACCGACTCCATCTGGGGCATCATTCTTGGCCGCGCCCTGCAGGGCTCCGGCGCCATCGCCGCCGCGGTTATGGCCCTGCTGTCCGATCTCACCCGCGAACAGAACCGCACCAAAGCGATGGCCTTTATCGGCGTCAGCTTCGGCGTCACCTTCGCCATCGCCATGGTGCTGGGGCCGATTGTCACCCACCAGCTGGGTCTGCACGCGCTGTTCTGGATGATCGCCATCCTGGCGACCGTCGGCATCCTGCTCACCCTGTGGGTGGTGCCCAACAGCCATAACCATGTCCTTAACCGCGAATCCGGGATGGTGAAGGGCTGCTTTAGCAAGGTGCTGGCGGAGCCGCGCCTGCTGAAGCTTAACTTTGGCATCATGTGCCTGCACATTATGCTGATGTCCACTTTTGTCGCCCTGCCCGGACAACTGGAGGCCGCCGGCTTCCCGGCCGCCGAGCACTGGAAGATTTACCTGGTCACCATGGTTATCTCGTTCATCTCGGTGGTGCCGTTTATCATCTACGCCGAAGTGAAGCGCAAGATGAAGCGCGTCTTCCTGCTCTGCGTCGCCATCCTGCTGATTGCGGAAATTGTCCTCTGGGGCGCCGGAGGCTACTTCTGGGAGCTGGTGGCGGGCGTTCAGCTCTTCTTCCTGGCGTTTAACCTGCTGGAAGCGCTGCTGCCGTCGCTAATTAGCAAGGAGTCTCCGGCGGGCTACAAAGGCACCGCGATGGGCGTCTACTCCACCAGCCAGTTTCTCGGCGTGGCGATTGGCGGCGCGCTTGGCGGCTGGGTCGATGGTTTCTTTGATTCGCAAACCGTGTTTCTGCTGGGCGCCCTGCTGGCGATGCTGTGGCTGCTGGTGGCCAGCACCATGAGCGAGCCGCCGTACGTCAGCAGCCTGCGGGTGGAGGTGCCGGACGGCGTGGTGGTCGACAGCGCGCTGCAGGCGCGTCTGCTGAGCGCCAGCGGGGTTCATCAGGCGCTGGTGGTACCCGAGGAGCGTTCGGTGTATATCAAAATCGACAGCAAGGTCACCAACCGCTTCGAGATAGAGCAGCTCATCAAAGGGGTATAAAAAAGCGGGGAATTCCCCGCTTTTTGCTGTCTGCCCGCCGCCTTAGTCGCGGAAGTTTTTGAACTGGAACGGCTGTCCCAGATCGCCACCGCGCACCAGCGCCATCACCGACTGCAGATCGTCGCGGGACTTACCGGTCACGCGGATCTCTTCACCCTGAATCTGGGCCTGCACTTTCAGCTTGCTGTCTTTGATCAGTTTAACGATCTTCTTCTGCACCGCGCTTTCAATGCCCTGCTTCAGCTTCGCTTCAACAAACCAGGTTTTACCGCTGTGCACGATATCTTCCGGTACGTCGAGGGAGGTGCCTTCAATGCCGCGCTTGAGCAGCTTGGCGCGCAGGATATCCAGCAGCTGGTTCACCTGGAAGTCAGACTCGCTCAGCACTTTAATGGTCTTGTTGGCGTCGTTTAATTCAAAAGTGGCTTCAACGCCACGAAAATCAAAACGCGACTCGACTTCGCGGCTCGCGTTGTCCACCGCGTTACGGGCTTCCTGAAGATCAACTTCAGAGACAATATCGAAAGATGGCATCTTTTCCTCTCCTTCCGTTTCTTTTGCGTTGCATAATACCTGCAACGCGGCATAACTCAACTTGTTATCCCGGAAGCTTAGCTGATTACGCAACGCTCGCGCTATTTTCCCCGTGATGTCCGACGATGCGAAAAGCGACGAGATAGACTTTAGCCATCAGCGCCTGGGATAGCGGCAGATGAGGAGGAACAATGAAAGTAACCGTACTGGGATGCGGTGCGCTGGGACAACTATGGCTGACCGCGTTGTACAAACAGGGACATGAAGTCCAGGGCTGGCTGCGCGTACCGCAGCCATTCTGTAGCGTCAACGTCATTGAAACCGATGGCTCAGTGTTCAACGAATCGCTGACGGCCAACGACCCCGATTTTCTCGCCAGCAGCGAGCTGCTGATCGTCACCTTAAAGGCCTGGCAGGTGTCGAATGCGGTAAAGCACCTGGCCGGGATCCTGCCGGACACCATGCCAATTGTGCTGATTCATAACGGCATGGGCACCGTCGAGGAGCTGCGCGGCGTGAAACAGCCGTTGCTGCTGGCCTCCACGACCCAGGCGGCGCGGCGCGATGGGAATGTCATCATCCACGTTGCCCAGGGCACCACGCATATCGGACCGGCAAAAAGCTACGAGGGGGACTACAGCTATCTCGCAGAAGTTCTGCAGAGCGTGCTGCCGGATGTCGCCTGGCATAACAATATCCACTCGGCCATCTGGCGCAAGCTGGCGGTTAACTGCGTCATTAACCCTCTGACCGCGCTCAAAGGGTGTAAAAACGGCGATCTGCGCGACTATACGCAGGAAGTTGCGGCCATTTGTCGCGAGGTGGCGGCGGTGATGGAGCGCGAAGGTATTCATACCTCGGCGGAAAACCTGCTATTTTATGTCGAACAGGTAATTGAAAGTACGGCAGAAAATATCTCTTCCATGCTGCAGGACGTTCGCGCCCAGCGGCATACAGAGATCGACTACATCACCGGTTTTCTGCTCAACCGCGCCCGCGCCCACGGCGTCGCCGTACCGGAAAACGCCCGCTTATTTGAATTGATCAAGCGTAAGGAGAATGAATATGAGCGCGTCGGCACTGATTTGCCTCGCCCCTGGTAGCGAAGAGACCGAAGCGGTCACCACTATCGACCTGCTGGTCCGCGGCGGAGTAAAGGTGACCACCGCCAGCGTCGCCAGCGACGGCAGCCTGACCATCGTCTGTTCGCGCGGCGTCAAACTGCTGGCGGATGCGCCGCTGGTCGAGGTGGCCGATGGTGATTTCGATATCATCGTCCTCCCGGGCGGTATCAAGGGCGCAGAGTGCTTCCGCGACAGCACGCTACTGGTGGAAACCGTCCGCCAGTTTCATCTCTCTGGGCGCATTGTGGCCGCCATCTGCGCCGCCCCGGCGACCGTGCTGGTACCCCATAATCTGTTCCCGATCGGCAACATGACCGGTTTTCCGGCGCTGAAGGAACATATCCCCGCCGAGCAGTGGCAGGATAAAAGAGTGGTCTGGGATCCGCGGGTGAATCTGTTAACCAGCCAGGGTCCGGGGACTTCGATTGATTTCGCCCTGAAAATGATCGATCTGCTGGTGGGGCGCGAGAAAGCGTATGAGGTCGCCTCACAGCTGGTGATGGCCGCTGGCATCTATAATTACTACGAAGCCTGATAGCCGGTCCGCGCCGCGGGCTGGCTCCCCTTTTCCTGAGGAGTCGCAGCATGTCCCGGAGCGCAACCGATTCTCGCGATCTTGTAATCAGCCGCCTGCTCAGCGCGCCCGCCCCAGCCCTGTGGCGCGCGTGGGCCGACCCGGCATTACTCCGAACCTGGTGGTGCCCGAAGCCCTGGCAAACCGAGGTTCTGGCCTTTGATTTTCGCGCCGGCGGGGCCTTTCACACCGTGATGCACGGGCCTGACGGTGAACGCAACGATAACCCCGGCTGTTTTCTTGAGGTTATCCCGCAACAAAAAATCGTCATGACCTCGATGCTGACGGCGGATTATCGCCCCGCCGTTTCCCCCTTCGCGATGACGGCCATCATCACCTTTGCCGATGAACAGGTCGGGTGTCGCTATACGGCTACGGTGCTGCATGCCGATGATGAAACCCGCGAGCAGCATGAGCAGATGGGATTTTTCGAGGGCTGGAATATTGTCATCGATCAGCTCAATGACCTGGCGCTGACCCTGCGCTAATATACTCCCCTGCCAATAGTAAAAAGACCTTCCATCAGGGAAGGCCTTTTGCATCATAACAACCTGTTACGGGCGATACACTTTCACGTTGCTGAAGCCCTGCTCGCGCAAATAAAGCGCCTGCAGACGGCTCATCACCCCGCGCTCGCACCACAGCAGCCAGGTTTTGCTCTGATCGAGATCGCCAAATTTGGTGCTTAGCTTGTAGAACGGCAGGGAAACAACCTCAACCCCCTCGACCTTCAGCGGCTTGTCTTCCTGCTCGTCGATGGAGCGAATGTCGAGGATCGCGTCGTTGGCGCCAAAGCCGGTCACGGTTTCCACTTCCACCACCGTCTCTTCCGTCTGCTGGGCGATCTCGCGGATATCGATATTGCTCGCCTCTTCCACCACTTTATCAAGGATGCTGAAATCGAAGTGTTCTTCTTCCGCTTCGATCTTCGCCTTCACCGCCTTCACGGTCGGGCTCTTGGAGATCACGCCGCAATATTCCGGCATGGTGCGGGCGAAATCTTCCGTGCCGATCTCACGCGCCAGGTCGATGATGTGCTCTTTATCGTGCGAAATCAGCGGGCGCAGGATCAGAGTATCGGAGACATTATCGATCAGGCGCAGGTTAGTGAGGGTCTGACTGGAGACCTGGCCGAGCGCTTCGCCGGTGACCAGCGCCTGCACGCCATAGCGTTCCGCGACTTTTGACGCGGCGCGGACCATCATGCGCTTGAGCACGACGCCCATCTGGCCGTCGTCCACTTTTTCAAGGATTTCGCCGACTACTGGCTCAAAGTTAATCGCCACAAAGCGAACGCGGTGTGAGCTGCCGAAGCGGTTCCACAGATAATGCGCAACCTGGCGGACGCCAATCTCATGGGCGGCGCCGCCAAGGTTAAAGAAGCAGTAATGAACGCGGCAGCCGCGGCGCATCAGCATGTAGCTGGAGACGCCGGAGTCAAAGCCGCCGGAGATCAGCGACAGCACATCTTCCTGGGTGCCGATCGGGAAACCGCCGATGCCTTCATAGCGGCCTTTCACCAGCAGCAGGCGATCGTTTTCAATCTCGAGATTGACGGTGACGTCCGGGTCGGTCAGCTTCACGCGCGCCGTTTCAATATGCTGATTCAGGCCGCCGCCGACGTAGCGTTCCACTTCAATTGAGGTGAATTCATGTTTGCCGCGACGCTTCACTCGCACGCAGAAGGTTTTGCCTTCCAGCGCCTCGCGCCACAGCGGCAGCGTCTGCTCGAAAATATCGTGCAGCGAGGTGAACGGCACGTCTTCGACTTCCAGAATATGGTGGATGCCGGGGATACGGGTCAGCGCATCGCGAATAGCCGGGCGCTGATTTTCATCTTTCGCGCGAACTTCGATATGATCCCAATGACGGACGACGGCCAGCGTCTCATCATAGTTTTTGAGAACGTTACGAATGTTCCCGGTTAAGATTTTAATGAAGCGCAACCGCACAGATTGGCTTTTGATGGTGATTTCCGGGAACAATTTAATGATAAACTTCATAGCGACAATAGTTCGTTGGCAAGCCCGACGGGGCTATAAGCAAAAGTTGTAAAGCAGCGCACACCGGTGCCTGCATCCTGGGCGCGGAGTATATCACCATTGCGCGTTATTTGCTTACACGCGTGACTTCGTTACCATACCCGGTATTGCCGTCGCGACATAACAAGAGTCTACATTCACTATGCCAAAGAAAAATGAGGCCCCGGCCAGCTTTGAAACTGCTCTGGGCGAACTGGAGCAGATCGTTAACCGTCTGGAAAGCGGCGATTTGCCGTTAGAGGAAGCGCTAAGCGAATTTGAGCGCGGCGTACAGCTGGCGCGCCAGGGGCAAAGTCAGCTGCAGAAGGCCGAACAGCGCGTGCAGATCCTGCTGGCGGATAGTGAAGATTCCCCGACCACGCCTTTTACGCCGGACGCTGAATAAATGGATTTCCCGCAACAATTGCAGGCCTGTGTGGAACAGGCAAACGAAGCGCTGCGCCGTTTCATCGCCCCGCAGCCCTTTCAGAACACTCCGCTGGTGGAAGCGATGCATTATGGCGCATTGTTAGGCGGTAAACGCCTGCGTCCCTTCCTTGTCTACGCCACCGGCGAGATGTTCGGCGTGTGCCGTACCACGCTGGATGCTCCTGCCGCGGCGGTCGAATGCATTCATGCCTACTCCCTGATGCATGATGATTTGCCGGCGATGGATGATGACGATCTGCGCCGCGGCCTGCCGACCTGCCATATTAAATTTGGCGAAGCCAACGCAATTCTTGCGGGAGATGCCCTGCAAACGCTGGCGTTCTCTATACTGAGTGATGCGCCGATGGTCGACGTTCCTGACCGGGACCGGCTGGCGATGGTTTCCGAACTGGCGCAGGCCAGCGGCGTGGCGGGCATGTGCGGCGGCCAGGCGCTGGATCTGCAGGCCGAGGGACAGCAGGTTGATTTACAGGCGCTGGAGCGTATCCATCGCCATAAAACGGGCGCCCTGATCCGCGCCGCCGTCCGGTTGGGAGCCCTGAGCGCCGGCGAACGCGGCCGCGCTGCCCTGCCCGCGCTGGATCGCTATGCGGAAAATATCGGTCTTGCCTTCCAGGTCCAGGATGACATTCTCGACGTGGTAGGGGATACTGCGACCCTTGGCAAACGTCAGGGTGCCGACCAGCAATTGGGTAAAAGCACCTATCCCGCCCTCCTGGGTCTTGAGCAAGCCCGGAAGAAAGCGCACGACCTGATCGCTGATGCCCGCCGGTCGTTAGATGAGCTGGCCGCACAATCTCTGGATACTTCGGCACTGGAAGCGCTCGCGAATTACATTATTCAGCGCGATAAATAAACAAAAAATGAGTCTCTGATGAGTTTTGATATTGCCAAATACCCGACCCTGGCGCTGGTAGATTCCACCCAGGAGTTGCGCCTGTTGCCAAAAGAGAGCCTGCCGAAGCTATGTGATGAGCTGCGGCGCTATCTACTGGACAGCGTCAGCCGTTCCAGCGGTCACTTTGCCTCTGGCCTCGGCACGGTGGAACTGACCGTGGCGCTGCACTACGTGTATAACACGCCGTTCGATCGCCTGATCTGGGACGTCGGCCATCAGGCCTACCCGCATAAAATTCTGACCGGTCGCCGGGACAAAATCGGCACCATTCGTCAGAAAGGCGGCCTGCATCCCTTCCCGTGGCGCGGTGAAAGCGAGTATGACGTGCTGAGCGTCGGTCACTCCTCCACTTCCATTTCCGCGGGTATCGGGGTGGCTATCGCCGCCGCGAAAGAGGATAAGCAGCGGCGCGCGGTGTGCGTCATTGGCGACGGGGCGATCACCGCCGGCATGGCGTTTGAGGCGATGAACCACGCCGGGGATATCAAACCCGACCTGCTGGTGGTGCTGAATGACAATGAAATGTCGATTTCCGAGAACGTCGGCGCGCTGAACAATCATCTGGCGCAGCTGCTCTCCGGTAAGCTCTACTCCACCCTGCGCGAAGGGGGCAAAAAGGTCTTCTCCGGGGTGCCGCCGATTAAAGAGCTGCTTAAGCGTACCGAAGAGCATATCAAAGGGATGGTGGTGCCGGGCACGCTGTTTGAAGAGCTGGGCTTTAACTACATTGGCCCGGTGGATGGCCATGACGTGCTCGGTCTGGTCAGCACGCTGAAGAACATGCGCGACCTGAAAGGCCCGCAGTTCCTGCATATTATGACCAAAAAAGGCCGCGGCTATGAGCCCGCCGAGAAAGACCCGATCACCTTCCATGCGGTGCCAAAATTCGACCATACCAGCGGCGTACTGCCCAAAAGCAGCGGCGGCCTCCCTTCCTACTCGAAAATCTTCGGCGACTGGCTGTGTGAAACGGCGGCCAAAGACAACAAGCTGATGGCGATCACGCCGGCGATGCGCGAAGGTTCAGGGATGGTGGAGTTTTCGAAGAAATTCCCCGATCGGTACTTTGACGTCGCCATTGCCGAGCAGCATGCGGTCACCTTCGCCGCCGGGCTGGCGATTGGCGACTACAAGCCGGTGGTGGCGATCTACTCCACCTTCCTGCAGCGAGCCTACGATCAGGTGATCCACGATGTGGCTATCCAGAAGCTGCCGGTGCTGTTTGCTATCGACCGCGCCGGGATCGTCGGCGCAGACGGCCAGACGCATCAGGGAGCGTTCGATCTCTCCTTCCTGCGCTGTATTCCGGATATGGTGGTAATGACCCCGAGCGATGAAAATGAATGTCGCCAGATGCTGTACACCGGCTACCACTACAGCGACGGCCCCTGCGCGGTGCGCTATCCGCGCGGTAGCGGCACCGGCGCGACGCTCGAGCCGCTGGCATCGCTGCCGATCGGCAAAGGGGTGGTGAAACGTCAGGGCGAGAAAATAGCGATCCTCAACTTTGGCACCCTGCTGCCGGAAGCCGCGGCAGTAGCGGACAAACTCAACGCCACCCTGGTGGATATGCGCTTTGTGAAGCCGCTGGATACCGCGCTGATCCTCCAGCTGGCCGGCGAGCACGACGCGCTGGTGACGCTGGAAGAGAACGCCATCATGGGCGGCGCCGGCAGCGGCGTGAACGAAGTGCTGATGGCCCACCGCCGGGCGGTACCGGTGCTCAATATTGGCCTGCCGGATTATTTTATTCCTCAGGGCACTCAGGAAGAGATCCGCGCCGACCTCGGCCTTGATGCCGCCGGTATTGAAGCCAAAATCCGCGACTGGCTGGCATAATTGCCCCTTCCGCTCCTGCTATGCTTAAGGGATACCCTTGATGAATAGCAGGAGCGCACTATGCACTATATCCCCCTCGGTGATACTGCCTTACGTGTTTCCCGACTCTGCCTCGGCTGCATGACCTTCGGCGAGCCGGACCGCGGCAGACACGCCTGGACGCTTCCGGAAGAGAGCAGCCGCCCGCTTATCCAGCACGCCATTGAAGGCGGCATCAACTTCTTCGATACCGCAAATAGCTACTCCGACGGCAGCAGCGAAGAGATCGTTGGCCGCGCCCTGCGCGACTTTGCCCGCCGTGACGAGGTGGTTGTCGCCACCAAGGTGTATCACCAGGTCGGCGATCTGGCGGAAGGACTTTCCCGGGCGCAGATCCTGCGCTCCATCGACGACAGCCTGCGCCGTCTCGGGATGGACTATGTCGACCTGCTGCAGATCCACCGCTGGGACTATACCACCCCGATTGAAGAGACGCTCGAAGCGCTGGACGAGGTGGTGAAAGCCGGCAAAGCGCGCTATATCGGCGCCTCGTCCATGCATGCCCGACAGTTTGCCCAGGCGCTGGCGTTCCAGCAGCAGAACGGCTGGGCGCGCTTCGTTACCATGCAGGATCACTACAACCTGATTTACCGGGAAGAAGAGAATGAGATGCTGCCCCTGTGCCAACGTAACGGCGTAGCGGTGATCCCATGGAGTCCGCTGGCGCGCGGCAGGCTAACCCGCCCCTGGGGTGAGACCACCGCCCGGCTGGTCTCAGATGAGTTCGGCAAATCGCTGTACAGCGCCAGTGAAGAAAACGATGCGCAGATCGCCGGGAATCTCGCGGACGTGGCGGAAGAACTCGACGCCAGCCGCGCCCAGGTCGCCCTCGCCTGGCTGTTAAGCAAACCCGGCGTCGCCGCGCCGATTATCGGCCCGTCGCGTCAGGAACAGCTTGATGATCTGCTGCAGGCGGTGGATTTGACGCTCTCCGCGGAACAGATCGACAAGCTGGAGGCGCCGTATCAGCCGCATCCGGTGGTGGGATTTAAGTGAAGGGCGTGGTTTCCCCGGCAGCGTAGCGTTGCCGGGGAGAGGCGGTTAAAGCAGACCGATGGGCCAGTGATGGCCAATGACGTACAGCACGCCAGCGGAGATCACGCCGGCGACGATGTCGTCGACCATAATCCCCATTCCGCCGTGGATATTGCGATCAAACCAGCGAATTGGCCACGGCTTCCACATATCGAAGATACGGAAAATCACGAAGCCGGCGGCCACCCACTGCCAGTCCAGGGTCGGCAGCGCCATCAGGGTGATCCACATCCCGACGAACTCGTCCCAGACGATGCTGCCGTGGTCATGGGTGCCCATATCTTTGGCCGTGCGATGGCACAGATAGACGCCGATACAGATGCTCATCATCACCACCAGCGAGTAAAGCTGCCAGGGGAGAAAGGTCATCAGATACCAGAACGGGATCGCCGCCAGCGAGCCCATCGTCCCCGGCACCACCGGGCTTAAGCCGCTACCAAAGCCGGTCGCCAGCAGATGCCACGGATTACGCATACTCAGGCGGCTAAGCGCCTCGTCTCGACTACGCAAAGTGATCGTATCCCTTTAAATCAAGCGCGACCGGCTTACCGTCGCGGATAAACTGCAGCCCTTCGCTCTCCGGCGCAATCTGTCCGATACAGGTAAAACGCGCGCCAAGATGGCCAAGAGCCACGTCCAGCGCCCCGCGGTTCAGCTCCGGTACGGTAAAGCACAGCTCGTAATCTTCCCCGCCGGCGAGCGCCCAGCGCAGCGCCTGCTCAGAATCAACCTGGCGCAGCATCGCATCGGAGTACGGCATGGCATCGAGATCGATACGTGCGCCGCAGCCGCTGGCTTTGAGAATATGGCCCAGATCGGAGATCAGGCCGTCGGAGAGATCGATAGCCGATGTCGCCAGGTCACGCAGCGCCTGGCCCTGCAGCACGCGCGGCATCGGCCGCAGATGACGGGCCAGCAGGTAGTCGGCGTCAGACGGTTCATCCACCGTTAGACGATTCTGCAGTACCGCCAGACCGGCGGCGCTATCTCCCGGAGTGCCGGTAACATAGATCCAGTCCCCCGGCTTCGCGCCAGCGCGTTTCATGGCGCGTCCCGGCGGCACAAAGCCGTGGATACCCAGCGTCATGGAGAGCGGGCCACGGGTAGTGTCGCCGCCAATCAGTTGCATATCGTAATAGTCCAGCTGGACAAACAGGCTGTCGCTGAAGGCTTCCAGCCAGGTTTCATCCACCTCCGGCAAGGTCAGCGCCAGCGTGAGCCACGCCGGCTCCGCGCCCATCGCCGCGAGGTCGCTCAGGTTCACCGCCAGCGCTTTATAAGCGAGGTCGGCAGGGTCGATATCGGGTAAGAAGTGATTGCCCGCCACCAGGGTGTCGGTGCTGATTGCCAGCGTTTTTTTCTCGGGAATATGCAGGAGCGCGCAGTCATCGCCGATGCCGGTTTCAACATCAAGGCGGGCGCTTTTAACGCGATCAAAATAACGGGCAATCAGGGAGAATTCGCCGCATGCCATACGTTATGCCTCAGCAAAATAATAAATAAGGCCGGGCTGCGAGGCGACCCTCGCAAAACCCGGCCTGCAGTTTACTTCTTGTGGGGACGAATTACCGGAGCCGCTTTGTCCAGCACGCCGTTAACGAACTTGTGGCTATCTTCAGCGCCGAAGGTTTTCGCCAGTTCGATAGCTTCATTGATGGCCACTTTATACGGTACGTCATCACGTTTGGACAGCTCAAACAGCGCGATACGCAGCACCGCTTTTTCAACCTGGCCCAGCTCTTCCAGCTGGCGGGACAGGTAGGGCTTCATCAGGCCGTCGAGGTACGCGCTGTTAGTCGCCACTCCGGACAGCAGTTCGCGGAAATACAGAACATCAACATCTTTTACGTCCTGTTCCGCCAGGAACTGGTATTCGACATCAGCGATGTCGTTGTGGGACAACTGCCAGGAGTAGAGCGCCTGAACGGCACACTCACGGGCGCGGCGACGAGCAGCAGGTTTCACGGAATTCCCCTTACAAAAATCAGGCCTTGATGGCTTTCAATACGTTAATCATTTCCAGCGCGGTCAGCGCAGCTTCTGCACCTTTGTTACCGGCTTTGGTGCCAGCGCGCTCAATGGCTTGTTCAATACTTTCAGTGGTCAGAACACCAAAGGCTACCGGGATTTCGCTGTCCTGAGCGACATGCGCCAGGCCATTGCTGGCACCGCCTGCCACATATTCAAAGTGGGCGGTACCGCCGCGAATCACCGTCCCCAGCGCGATCACCGCGTCATATTTACCGGTTTTCGCCAGTGCGCCAGCCGCCAGCGGCAGCTCATACGCGCCTGGAACCCAAACGACGGTGATGTTTTCATCTTTTACCTGACCAATGCGTTTCAGGGCGTCAATCGCGCCTTCCAGCAGGCTGTCATTGATAAAGTTGTTGAAACGCGCAATGGTGATGGCGACGCGAGCGTCCGGGGTAGCAACGTTAGCTTCAATAATGTTCATACTCTTCCTTCGGGTTCATGTGCCCCGCAAGGGGGGCGGATTTTATCATATTATTCTGAGCGCTGCTTCCTAATAATCAGGAAAGCCTCACGCAGTGGTTAAATGCAGGCAGACATCCGGGCCAACCTGACGTATCTCATTGAATTTAAAATGGGGGGCCTGGCTCAGCTCTTCAAGCCCCGGCAGCGCGCATAATCCACGCGCCGCATTGCCTAACAGTTTAGGCGCAATATAGACGATAAGCTCGTCGACCAGGCCCGCCTGCAGCAGCGCCCCGGCAAGCGTGGCCCCTGCCTCAACCCAGACGCTGTTGATCTGCTGTTTGCCGAGCAGCATCATCAGCAGCACCAGATCGAGATGGCCGTTATGCTCCGGAACCAGCAGCGTGCGGGCACTTTCCGGCCACTGCCGTTCATCGGCGCGCAGGCGGGCAAACAGCGTTTCCCCCGCCTGCTGCACAATACGATGCTCAGGCGTGACGCGGTTCTGGCTGTCGATAACGACGCGCAGCGGCTGGCGCAAATTCTCTTCGGGATAAAGCGCCTGGGTATCGGCGCTCAGCTCCTGCCAGCGCACGGTCAGCGCCGGATCGTCCGCCAGCACGGTGGCGCTGCTGGTCAGGATGGCATGGCTCTGGGCGCGCAGACGCTGCACGTCGCGTCGCGCCTGCGGGGAGGTGATCCACTGGCTTTCGCCGCTGGCCATCGCCGTGCGGCCGTCCAGCGAGGCGCCCAGCTTCAGCTGCACCCAGGGAAAACCGGTGCGCATCCGCTTCAGAAAGCCCTTATTCAGCGCTTCCGCTTCGTTCATCATCAGCCCATGGCTGACCTCAATGCCGGCCTGCTGCAGGCGATACAAACCGCGCCCCGCCACCTGCGGGTTCGGATCCTGCATCGCGGCGACCACGCGGCTGACGCCGGCGGCAATCAGCGCATCGCAGCATGGCGGCGTACGGCCATGGTGGCTGCAGGGCTCAAGAGTGACGTAGGCGGTGGCGCCGCGCGCCTTTTCGCCAGCCATGCGCAGGGCGTGCACTTCAGCATGCGGCTCGCCGGCGCGATAGTGAAACCCCTCGCCGACGATCTCGCCGTCTTTCACAATGACGCAGCCGACGTTAGGGTTAGGATGGGTAGTAAAGCGACCGCGCGCGGCAAGCTTCAGCGCACGCGCCATGTACATTTCGTCCTGCATGGCTTAGTCCTGTAAGCGGGCGATCTCTTCGCCGAATTCTTTAATATCTTCGAAGCTGCGATAGACCGACGCGAAGCGAATATAGGCGACTTTATCCAGCTTTTTCAGCTGCTCCATCACCAGGTTGCCGATCATTTTGCTGGCCACTTCGCGCTCGCCGGTGCCGCGCAGATGAGTCTTGATATGGTTGACCGCCATTTCCACGTCGTCGGCGCTAACCGGACGTTTCTCCAGCGCTTTCAGCATCCCGCTGCGCAGCTTGTCTTCGTTGAAGGGTTCGCGCACATCGTTACTCTTCACCACCCGCGGCATCACCAGCTCCGCCACTTCGAAGGTGGTAAAGCGTTCGTTACAGACCAGGCACTGCCGACGGCGACGCACGGAAGAGCCTTCCCCCACCAGACGAGAGTCGATCACTTTGGTATCCACGGCGAAACAGAAAGGGCAATGCATAGCGCGTCCTGACAGGTAGTTAAACTGAAGAGTAGTTTACCGCGAAGTGACCGGACTACAAAGAAAGAGCTTTTGAGACAAAGGATCTATGGGAGATGAGGCCGGTTTGGCTACCATTAAGCATCCTCTGTAAACGGAATCCTGACCATGACAAGACGTTACCTGAAGCTCGCCATCGCGGGCTGCCTGTTCACCCTGACCGCCTGCGCCCAGCAAAGCGAAATCCGCCAGATGCACCAGAGCGTGAGTACGCTGAGCCAGGAGATGACCCAGCTCAACCAGCAAACGATCAAAATCACCCAGCAAAACGCGCTGAACGCCAAATCCACCCGCGGCGTCTATCTGCTGCCGGAGGCCAAGACCCCGGCGCGGCTGGAGAGCCAGATCGGCACCCTGCGCATGTCGGTGGGCAGTATTACCCCGGATGGCGATGGGTCACGCCTGACCTTACGCATTCAGGGCGAATCCAACGATCCGCTGCCGGCCTTTACCGCCACCGTCGCTTCCGGACAGATCACCGGCACCACCCACAGCTATCAGGAAGTCAATGTTCAGGATCAGCTGATTAGCGCGCCGGCCAGCACCCTCGCCCCCAGCGATGTCGATATCCCGTTGCGCCTCAATGTAACGCCAGATAAAGTCGGTTTTATTCGCGTACACGATATCCAGCCCGCCGCCGCCCAGTAAGCCTTCAGCCGGGCCTGCCCCGCCCGGCTACCTCCTGCCCTGTCTTTCTTATCCACTTACAACTTTTCGCAAGAGTTCATTAGAAATCGTTCTGCAGCGCGATTTTCAGTAGCATTTTGTCAAGAAATGCATAGAATCGTGAACGCAATCGATTACGCATGTTCTGGTTATGTGAAACAACACGTATTTTTGTGAGCAATGATTCCTATAATAGACCCCCACAGAAAGACGAAATATTTAGAAACGCTTCGGCACTTCTTTTAACGCCTTCAGGCTCAATTTAAACAGTGGCATTACTATGAAAAAAACATTACTGGCAGCGGGTGCGGTTGTGGCGCTCTCCACTACTTTTGCCGCGGGCGCGGCAGAAAACGACAAACCGCAGTATCTGTCTGACTGGTGGCACCAGAGTGTTAACGTGGTGGGCAGCTACCACACCCGTTTTGGACCGCAGATCCGTAACGATACCTACCTGGAATACGAAGCGTTCGCCAAAAAAGACTGGTTTGATTTCTACGGCTATATCGATGCCCCGGTATTCTTCGGCGGCAACAGCACGGCAAAAGGTATCTGGAACAAAGGTTCCCCGCTGTTTATGGAGATCGAACCGCGTTTCTCTATCGATAAGCTGACCAATACCGACCTGAGCTTCGGGCCGTTCAAAGAATGGTATTTCGCCAACAACTATATCTACGATATGGGCCGCAACGACTCCCAGGAGCAGAGCACCTGGTATATGGGTCTGGGTACCGATATCGATACCGGCCTGCCAATGAGCCTGTCGCTGAACGTCTACGCCAAGTACCAGTGGCAGAACTACGGCGCCTCCAACGAAAACGAATGGGACGGCTATCGCTTCAAAGTGAAATACTTTGTGCCGCTGACCGACCTGTGGGGCGGTTCGCTGAGCTACATCGGCTTCACCAACTTCGACTGGGGTTCTGACCTCGGCGATGACAACTTCTACGATCTGAACGGGAAGCACGCGCGCACCAGCAACTCTATCGCCTCCAGCCACATCCTGGCGCTGAACTACGCGCACTGGCACTACTCTATCGTCGCCCGTTACTTCCATAACGGCGGCCAGTGGGCTGATGATGCGAAGCTGAACTTCGGCGATGGTCCGTTCAGCGTTCGCTCGACAGGCTGGGGTGGTTACTTCGTGGTCGGCTACAACTTCTGATTGCTGAAACAGCAAGACAGCGCCCGGGCCGCAGCTCCTGCTGCCCGGGCTTTTTTATTTCTCCCGCACCTCGCACCGGACCTTGCGCAGAAAATCGCTTAACGAGCGGTCGGCGCACTCGCTGAATCGACGTTCGGTCCTTCTGACCTCCAGGCAACGATCGAGGCGAAAATTGCGGTAATCATTGCGCAGTTCGCACCAGGCCACCAGCAGCCAGCGTTCGCCCCAGAAAAACAGCCCCAGGGGCAGCACTTCACGCCACGTCACCTGACCGGATTCATCCTGGTAGTGAAGCTGTAATACCTGCTGATTGGATACGGCCTGGTGGATAACGTCAAAATGGGTTTTAGCATAGCGATGCGCGCCAAGGTCAGGGGCAAACAGGCGAGTCTGCTCCGCCTGGCGCCGACGCGCCTCCGGCAGGATCGCCAGCATTTTTTCCTGGGCGGACTCCAGCGACTGCGACAGCGCCTCACCGCCCCAGGTTTTTAACAGCCGAATCGCAGCGATCAGCGCCTCGGACTCTTTGGTGGTCAGCATCAGCGGCGGCAGATCGTAGCCCGCCAGCAGCCGGTAGCCGCTGCCCGCTTCGCCCTCCACCGGTACGCCGGAGAGGGAGAGATCGCGAATATCGCGATAGACGGTACGCTCCGACACGCCCAGCCGCTCCGCCAGCAGCGCGGCGGTAGTGAGCCGCCTGCCGCGCAGGATCTGCACAATCTGAAATAAACGGTCGGCGCGTCGGGTCATGTCTCACTTCACAAAAGTTAAGGTTAAGCCGGCTGGTGCAGGCCGACGCGGTTGCCCTCGCTGTCGGTAAACAGGGCGATGGTGCCAATATCATTCGGCAGCGTCAGCGGGCCGAAGACACAGGCCCCACCCGCCGAGGCAACGCGCTCCAGCGTGGCGGCAAGATGATCAGTATGCAGATAAATAATAGCGCCCTGCGCCGAGGGCGCGATACCTTCAAATTTGGCCAGCGCGCCGCCGGGGGCCGGATCCTGATGCGGGAACACCGCCAGCTCGGCGCAGTCCATGGTTTCGCGACGCAGCGACACTTGCATCACCGGCTCATAAAACGCGACGGCGCGATCCATATCGGCGACCGGAATTTCAAACCAGTTAATCACGTTGTTCATACTTCCTCCTGCTCGTTAGTGAGTTCAGAGGCAGTGTATGGGAGGGCTCCTGACAGCATACTGTCAGCAGGTTTTGTCGCGGGCAAAAAAATCCCGGCCGCAAGGGCCGGGATTGCTTTATCTCAACTGAACTCTATTACGGCAGAATGGACGGCTGATCCGCCCCTTCTTTTTCGACCTTCTGCTGGATCAGATGCTCGCGCTTCATGCCCAGCTTCAACGCCAGCGCGGACGCGACGTAGATAGAAGAAGCCGTACCGATGGAAACACCGATCAGCATGGTCAGCGAGAAGCCTTCCAGAATCGGGCCGCCGAACAGGAACAGCATCAGGATCACCATCAAAGTGGTACCAGAGGTGATCAAGGTACGGTGCAGCGTCTGGGTCAACGACACGTTAAAGATCTCGTACGGCGTACCGCGGCGGATCTTACGGAAGTTTTCACGGATACGGTCCGATACCACGATACTGTCGTTCAGCGAGTAGCCGATAACCGACATCAACGAGGCCACGATGGTCAGGTCGATCTCGATATGGAACAGCGACAGCACGCCCATGGTGATCACCACGTCGTGCGCCAGGGCGATAACCACCCCGGCGGCCAGACGCCATTCGAAGCGGAAGCCGACGTAGATCAGGATACAGACCAGCGCCGCAATCAGCGCCAGGGCGCCGGTTTGCGCGAGGTCCGCGCCGACGCTCGGGCCGACAAACTCAATACGCTTCACTGCCGCATTCTGGCTGGTCGATTCGTTAATCACCGTCACGACCTTGCTGCCCAGCTCCTGGCTGCCGTTGGCGTCATGCACCGGCGGCATACGTACCATGATGTCGCGGCTGCTGCCAAAGTTCTGCACCTGGGGCTCTTCAAAGCCCGCTTTCTGCAGGGAATCGCGCATCTGGTCCAGATCGACCGGTTTCTCAAGGGTAATTTCAATCACCGTACCGCCGGTGAAATCGAGCCCCCAGTTAAACCCGCGAACGCCGATGATGGCGATCGACACAATCAGCAGAAAACCTGAAATGCCGAAGGCCCAGTAGTCCCAGCGCATAAAGTCCCAGACTTTACGGCCGTGGTTCAATTGTTCAACAGTATATTCCTGTGCCACAACGCACTCCTCAGATAGACAGCTTTTTAACGCGCTTGCCGCCGTACAGCAGGTTCACGATGGCACGGGTGCCGACGATAGCGGTAAACATTGAGGTCGCGATACCGATACCGGTGGTAATCGCAAACCCTTTAATGGCACCGGTACCGACCGCGTACAGGATGATCACTTTGATAAGCGTCGTCACGTTGGCGTCGAAGATCGAGCTGAACGCGCCGCGATAACCTTCGTCAATCGCCTGCTGAACGGTACGCCCGTTGCTCAGCTCTTCTTTGATACGCTCGTTGATCAGAACGTTAGCATCGACCGCCACCGCCAGGGTTAACACGATACCCGCGATGCCCGGCATGGTCAGCGTCGCCCCCGGGATCAGGGACATAATGCCGACAATCAGTATCAGGTTGGCAATCAGCGCCGAGGTCGCAATCAGGCCGAACTTCTTATAGAAGAGGATCATGAACAGGATAGAGACCACCAGACCGGCCAGACAGGCTTCCAGACCCTGCTTGATGTTCTGCATTCCCAGGGTTGGGCCGATAGTCCGCTCTTCGACGATCTGAATCGGCGCAATCAGCGCGCCGGCACGCAGCAGCAGCGACAGCTGACGCGCTTCGTTCGGATTGCTGATACCGGTGATACGGAAGCTGTTACCCAGACGCGACTGGATGTTGGCGATGTTAATCACCTCTTCCTCTTTCGCCAGGATAGCGCGACCGTTAGCGTCTTTCTTACCGCTGTCTTTATACTCCACGAACAGGGTCGCCATCGGCTTGCCGATGTTGTCCTTAGTGAAGTTAGACATGATGTTACCGCCCGCGCTGTCCAGCGAGATGTTAACCTGCGGCTGGTTGTACTCATCCATGCTGGAGGTCGAGTCGGTGATATGGTCCCCGGTCAGGATCACCCGCTTGTACAGCACTACCGGCTGGCCTTCACGCGTCTGCTTCACTTCCGAGTCGCCCGGCACGCGGCCAGAGGCGGCGGCGGACTGGTCCACGTTAGTATTGACCAGACGGAACTCGAGGGTCGCGGTCGCGCCAAGGATTTCCTTCGCACGCGCGGTATCCTGGATACCCGGCAGCTCAACCACGATGCGGTCAGCGCCCTGACGCTGAACCAGCGGCTCGGCGACGCCCAGCTGGTTCACACGGTTACGCAGGATATTAATGTTCTGCTGAACCGCGTACTCACGGGCTTCTTTCAGGCGCTCATCGGTCATCACCGCTTTCAGGCTGTTGTCACCCTGAGAGGAAATAACCAGATCGCGATGGCGAGGGCTGAGATAAGAGATAGCCTGGTCGCGCGCCGCGCTGTCGCGGAAGACGATGCTCAGACCGTAGTTGTCTTCTTTACGCACGGTCGCGTAAGGAATGCCTTTGTCGCGCAGCTCGCTGCGCAGGCTATCGATGTTCTGTTCCTGCAGTTTGCCTAACGCGGTGTCCATGTCGACTTCCATCAGGAAGTGCACGCCGCCGCGCAGATCAAGACCCAGCTTCATCGGCTCGGCATAGAGCGCCGCCAGCCAGCGTGGGGTTGCCGGAGCAAGGTTCAGCGCCACGACGTATTTGTCACCCAGCACGTTAAGCAGCGCTTCGCGCGCGCGCAGCTGGGTATCAGTGGTGTCGAAGCGCGCAAGAATAGCGCCCTCTTCCAGTGCCACAGACTTCGCGGTTATTTTTTCTTCTTGTAAAGTTTTCTGGACCTGGATCAGCGTTTGCTCACTGGCGGCGACGCCGCGCGCGCCAGTGATTTGAACAGCCGGATCCTCACCATACAGGTTGGGAAGCGCATAGATCAGGCCGACGACAATGACGACGACCAGCATGACGTACTTCCACAAAGGATAACGGTTTAACACGGCAGTTCCCTTTGGGAAAAGTTAGATTACAGCGCCTTCATGGTGCCTTTCGGCAGAACGGCAGCAACGAAGTCACGTTTGATAACCACTTCAGTGGTATCGTTCAGCGCGATAGCAATGTAGCCAGTTTCCGCTACTTTGGTCACGCGACCGACCAGACCGCCGTTGGTCAGCACTTCATCACCTTTGGCGATGGAGTTCATCAGGTTCTTATGTTCCTTGGTGCGCTTCTGCTGTGGACGCAGGATCATGAAGTAAAAAATCAGACCGAACACCACCAGCATCAGAATCAGAGACATCGGGCTGCCCTGCGCCGGTGCACCCGTTGCCGCTACCGCATCAGAAATAAAAAAGCTCATTGAAATTCCCTCATTATTAAAATTAATCAACGTTCAAAGGAGGCACGGTGCGCCCCTGACGTTGGTAAAAATCGGTCACGAAGCTCTCTAATTTACCCTCTTCGATAGCCTTGCGTAAACCAGCCATTAAACGCTGATAGTAGCGCAGGTTATGAATGGTATTGAGACGCGCGCCCAATATTTCGTTGCAACGGTCGAGGTGATGCAAGTAAGCGCGTGAATAATTGCGACATGTATAGCAATCACACTCGGCGTCCAGCGGCGCGGTATCGCTTTTGTGCTTCGCGTTGCGGATTTTCACCACGCCGTCGGTGACGAACAGGTGGCCGTTACGCGCGTTGCGCGTCGGCATGACGCAGTCGAACATATCGATACCGCGACGTACCCCTTCCACCAGATCTTCCGGCTTCCCGACGCCCATCAGGTATCGTGGTTTATCGGCCGGGATCTGCGGGCAGACGTGCTCCAGAATACGGTGCATGTCTTCCTTCGGCTCACCAACCGCCAAACCGCCGACAGCGTAGCCATCAAAGCCAATCTCTACCAGACCTTTCACCGAGATATCGCGTAAATCTTCGTAAACGCTACCCTGAATAATGCCGAACAGCGCATTTTTATTGCCAAGGCTATCGAAACGGTCGCGGCTGCGCTTCGCCCAGCGCAGAGACATCTCCATTGAGCGCTTGGCGTAATCCCAGTCCGCCGGGTACGGCGTACATTCGTCGAAGATCATCACGATGTCAGAGCCGAGATCGTACTGAATCTCCATCGATTTTTCCGGATCGAGGAAAATCGGATCGCCGTTGATCGGATTGCGGAAGTGGACGCCCTGCTCGGTGATCTTACGGATATCGCCAAGGCTGAACACCTGGAAACCGCCGGAGTCGGTCAGGATCGGTCCTTTCCACTGCATAAAATCGTGCAGATCGCCGTGCAGCTTCATGATCTCCTGACCCGGGCGCAGCCACAGGTGGAAGGTGTTGCCGAGAATAATCTGCGCGCCGGTGGCTTCCACCTCTTCCGGCGTCATCCCTTTGACGGTGCCGTAGGTGCCAACGGGCATAAAGGCCGGTGTTTCCACCACGCCGCGCTCAAACACCAGGCGACCGCGGCGGGCGCGACCGTCGGTGGTATCCAGTTCAAATTTCATGCTTGCTCCTGCGTCAGAAAAACAGTCCGACGTTTTCATACTCGCCACGGAATGATTCCGTAGCTAAAAAATGCGTTATGGCGTCTACAAGCCGGCGTACCGGCCTTTTCAGGGACGCTCAGAAATAGCCTGCGGATTGTACGTGATAAACATCGCATCCCCGTAGCTAAAAAAGCGATATTTCTGCTCAACCGCCACCTTATAGGCGTTCATGGTGTGCTGATAACCCGCAAACGCCGACACCAGCATAATCAGGGTGGATTCAGGGAGATGGAAGTTAGTCACCAGCGCATCGATCACCTGGTACTGATAACCCGGGTAGATGAAAATCTGCGTATCGTCGAAGAACGGCGCGATCAGCGCGTCTTTCGCCGCCTGCGCCGCGCTCTCCAGCGAACGTACCGAGGTGGTGCCCACCGCGATCACGCGGTTGCCGCGCGCTTTCGCCGCCAGCACCGCATCGACCACCTCCTGCGGCACTTCAGCATATTCGGAGTGCATGGTGTGCTCTTCAATGCTGTCGACGCGCACCGGCTGGAAGGTGCCCGCGCCCACATGCAGGGTGACAAACGCCATCTCAACGCCTTTGGCGCGCAGTTTGTCCAGCAGCGGTTCGTCGAAATGCAAACCGGCGGTCGGGGCGGCTACCGCGCCCGGCCTGGTGCCATAGACGGTTTGATAGAGCTCGCGGTCGGCGTCTTCGTCCGGGCGGTCAATATAGGGCGGCAGCGGCATATGGCCGATCCCGTTAAGGATCTCCAGCACCGGGCGCTCGTCGTTAAACTCCACTTCAAACAGCGCGCCATGACGCGCCAGCATCGTGGCCTTAATGCTCTCGTCATCGCCCAGCAGCAGCTCGGCGCCCGGCTTCGGCGCTTTTGAGGCGCGAATATGGGCCAGAATGCGCTTATCATCCAGCATCCTCTCCACCAGCACTTCAATCTTGCCGCCGCTGGCCTTACGACCGAACAGACGCGCCGGGATCACCCGGGTGTTGTTAAACACCAGCAGATCGCCGGGATTAAGCTTATCGAGAATGTCGGTGAAGGTGCCATGCGTCAGCGCGCCCGTCGGCCCGTCCAGGGAGAGCAAGCGACAGCTACTGCGCTCAGGCATCGGATAGTGGGCGATCAGAGATTCGGGTAGTTCAAAAGCAAAATCGGTAACGCGCATGACGGTAACTCAGACTGAATAAAGAGGCGGGTAGTCTAGTGCCGGGGCGGTCTGGCTGCAACCTTTACCCCTCCGGATGAATGACATAATCTATATTCCAAATCATTCCGAATGCCGCCATGCGGCAACCGAATGCCTTACCGGTGGCAAAGGTGCCGCGCGCGGCCAGACAGCATGCCATTCGGCCACCGAGGCGGCGTTCAGCGCAACATCGGTGTTTCCACCTGCCCGCTCGTATTTAAAGGATGTCGTTTTATGAATTTTCTCGCCCACCTGCACCTGGCCCATCTCGCCGACAGTTCGCTGCCCGGCAACCTGATGGCCGACTTCGTGCGCGGCAACCCGCAGGGCGACTATCCGGCGGAGATCATCGACGGCATCTTTATGCATCGGCGGATTGACGTGATGACTGACAACCTGGCGGAAGTCAAAGAGGCGCGGGAGTGGTTTCGCCCGCAGACCCGCCGCGTCGCCCCCATCACCCTCGACGTCATGTGGGATCATTTCCTGTCCCAGCACTGGACGCAGCTCTCCCCTGACCTGCCGCTGGACGAGTTCGTACGCTACGCCGAGCGGCAGATCGTCCCCATCCTGCCCGACTCGCCGCCCCGCTTCGTCAATCTCAATCAATATCTGTGGTCGGAGCGCTGGCTGGAGCGCTATCGGGAAATGGATTTTATTCAGCGCGTGCTGAACGGCATGGCCAGCCGCCGTCCACGTCTCGAGGCGCTACGCGACTCCTGGCAGGATCTGGATATCCATTACGACCGTCTGGAGACGCAGTTCTGGCGCTTTTATCCGCAGATGATGCGCCTGGCAGAAAACAAACAGCTGTAATAGCCACGTCATTGATAGGTAAAAGCTGGCTGAACGATTGTTAGCGCCTCTTTGTGTTATTGCCGGGCAGGCTCTATACTTGCCCGCGTTGCGTTCCAAATAACCTTAGTAATTACAGGAGAATCAAATGGTTCTGGTCACTCGTCAAGCGCCGGATTTTACTGCAGCCGCTGTGCTGGGTAATGGTGAGATCGTTGAGAAATTCAATTTCAAACAGCACACCAACGGTAAACCTACCGTTCTGTTCTTCTGGCCGATGGACTTCACCTTCGTGTGCCCGTCTGAGCTGATCGCGTTCGACAAACGTTACGAAGAATTCCAGAAACGCGGCGTGGAAGTGGTTGGCGTTTCCTTCGACTCCGAGTTCGTGCACAACGCATGGCGTAACACCCCGGTAGACCAGGGCGGTATCGGCCCGGTTAAATACGCGATGGTTGCTGACATCAAACGTGAAATCCAGAAAGCTTACGGTATTGAGCATCCGGACGAAGGCGTAGCGCTGCGCGGCTCCTTCCTGATCGACGCCAACGGCATCGTTCGTCATCAGGTGGTTAACGACCTGCCGCTGGGCCGTAACATCGACGAAATGCTGCGTATGGTTGACGCCCTGCAGTTCCACGAAGAGCACGGCGAAGTCTGCCCGGCGCAGTGGGAAAAAGGAAAAGAAGGTATGGCCGCCTCTCCGGAAGGCGTTGCAAAATACCTGACCGAAAACGTTTCCAGCCTGTAATCGGCACGCGTTTTAATAAAAGGCTCGCTCAGGCGGGCCTTTTTTGTTAGCGGCGTCAAAATTTAAGAAAATGACCCGCCGATATTTATGACCAGCGATACACTTCTGGCGAAAAAATTCGCTCTACCTCTCACTTTTTCTCTGCCAAATTTCAGCGTCAAAATACAAAGCCTTCATAACAGACTGAAAAATATATAAATTATTTATATCGTTTTCTGCCGGTACTTTGCCGTCGATGTGATCCCCATCAATATTTAAAACCGCGGATGTGATCTCATCCATCATTTTCATCAATGTATTTGGTCATGATTTAACTCAGGAACAGGAATACGTTCAGGAGCTGAGGATGGAAATTATTTTTGACCCGTCGTTAATCGCCCTTAAGCAGAATATTTCCCGTGCGGAAGAAGCCATCGAACTGGCGGGTTCATTACTTGCCAGGCGCCAGATTTGCAGTGCCGAATATGTCAACGAGATGCTGACGGTATATGAAGATTTTGGCGCCGCCATCGTGATAGATGACGGGATTGCCATGCCGCATGCCCGCCCGGAAAAAGGGGCATTACAGACCGGGTTCTCACTTGTCACCACCGCCACGCCAATCTCCTTCGGCCACGATGAGTTCGATCCGGTTTCCGTGGTCATCGCGATCGCCGGCGCCGATGCTGACAGTCATATCAAAATGATCCAACTGATAGCCTCGCTGATCGAGTCAGATATTGTGACCTTTCTTCAGCAGGAAAATGACGTTAATTCAGTCTTACATTTCATTCAAAAACAAATGGAGTAGTCATTATGTTAGTTATCAGAACGGTTTGTGGTAACGGTATTGGCAGCTCATTGATGGCTGCGAATAATGTGAAAAAGATCTGTGACGAATTAGGCATCAAAGCGGACGTCGCCTCGGTCGATTTTGCTAACGCCGTCGGGGAAAAAGCCGACCTTTACGTCACGATAAAAGAACTGGCAAATCAATTTCCGGCCCACTGTCATGTCGCCATCATTCGCAGCTACGTCCATAAAGCGAAGATCGCCGAGGATATTACCGACGCGCTGATGAAAATTGCTGCGACTCACTCTTAATCAGCATAGAGGGAACGACCATGCAGGCTATTCTTAGTTTTTTAACGGAAATATTCAGTCAACCCGCCTTTTTAATGGGGCTTATCGCCTTTGTTGGTTTAGTGGCGCTGCGCTCCCCCGGTAACAAACTGCTTACCGGCACATTAAAGCCGATTTTAGGCTATTTGATGTTGAGCGCTGGGGCAGGCGTTATCGTTGCCAATCTCAATCCGCTGGGCGGTATTATCGAGGCCGGATTTAATATCCGCGGCGTTATTCCGAACAATGAAGCCATTGTCTCCGTCGCCCAGAAAATGCTGGGCGTGGAAACCATGAGTATTTTGCTGTTAGGCTTTATTTTCAACCTGATTATCGCCCGCTGTACCAAGTATAAATATATCTTTCTGACCGGCCATCATTCGTTCTTTCTCGCCTGCCTGTTCTCCGCCGTTCTGCAGGCGGCAGAGTTCCAGGGCTGGATGTTGATCCTGATCGGTGGATTCCTGTTGGGCTCATGGTCAGCCATCTCCCCGGCCATCGGTCAGCGTTACACCAGACAGGTAACCGAAGACGGCGGGATCGCCATGGGCCATTTCGGTTCTCTCGGCTACTACCTCTCGGCATGGATCGCCAGCCGGACCGGCAATCCGGCAAATTCCTTCGCCGATACCGAAATTTCAGAAAAGTGGGGCTTTCTGCGCGATACCACGGTCACCACCGGTATCGTGATGTTTGTTATCTACTTTGTCTGCAGCGCTGTCGCCGGGTCGGCGTACCTGAGCACCATCACCGACCAAAACATGCTGATCTTCTCGGTGCTGACCGGTCTGCAGTTCGCCGTTGGCGTAGCCATTGTCTATAACGGCGTGCGGCTGATCCTCGGCGATCTGGTGCCGGCGTTCCAGGGCATCAGCCAGAAGCTGATCCCGGACTCCATCCCGGCCGTTGACTGCGCGGTGTTCTTCACCTTTAGCCCCACCGCGGTGGTGGTGGGATTCATCAGCTCCTTTGTGGGCGGGCTGGTCGGGATGCTCTTGCTCGGCGGGCTGGGCATGGCGCTGATTATTCCCGGCATGGTCCCGCACTTCTTCTGCGGCGGCACGTCCGGCGTCTTCGCCGACAAACTGGGGGGGAAGCGCGGATGTATCATCGCCTCCTTTATCGGCGGGATCTTCCTCGCCTTCCTGCCGGCGATGCTGCTGCCGGCGCTCGGCAACCTCGGGTTTGAAAACAGCACCTTCGCCGATTTCGACTTCGCGGTATGGGGCATCATTATCGGGAATGCGTTCACCCAGTTTGGTCAGATCACTATCTATCTGATTTGTCTGGCGCTGCTCGTCGCGCTGCTGGCGCCTTTCTGCTTCCGTCACGTCCAGGTGGTGGGCAACACGCTCAGCTATGAGGAGCTGACGGCGAAGCAGAAAAATGAATAAGCGAGGTCATTTTTCCCGGCGGGAGGGCCACGCTTTCCGCCGCTGACAAATAATCAGGAGTGGTTATGGCTATTTTGTCCATTGGATTTGCTTGTTTCGATCAGTTTTTCTTTCTCAATGAATGGCCCCAGGAGAATACCAAAAACTTTTGTCATGATTTTATTGAAAGCGGCGGCGGTCCGGCGGCCAATGCGGCCTGGCTGCTGGGATTATGGGGCGAGGAGGTTTATTACATTGGTCATCTGCAGCAGGACCTTTACGGTCAGCGCATTATCGATGAGTTTGCCGAGGCGGGGGTGGATACCAGCCAGGTGGTTTTCTCCGATGACATGATCACCCCGCTGGCCTCGGTGCTGGTCAATCGCTTAACGGGTTCGCGGACAATTATTACCCGCAAGATGCAAACGCCGCCTTCCCTGACCTACGAGCAAAAGCTCAAACTGGACGACCTCGCCGAGCGACTGATTGCCAGCGAGGAGCCGGTTACCATTTTAATTGACGGCCATGAGGCGGAAATCAGTGAATATTTAATTAAGAAACTGCCCAACGCCAGGGTCGTGATGGACGGCGGGTCACTGCGCGCCAGCAATATTAAACTGGCGGCCTGGACTGACTATTTTGTAGTGAGCGAACATTTCGCCCGCGATTATATGAGCTATCGCTCGCTGAGCACCGAAGCAGAAATTAAAGCGGCCCTGATTGAGTTGAATAAAATTTGCCGCGGTGAAGCATTTATTACCCTTGGCGAAAAAGGCTGCGCTTTTTTAAAAAGCGGTATGCTGCAGATCGTCCCGTCCTGGCTGTGCAATGCCGTTGATACCACCGGCGCCGGGGATGTATTTCACGGCGCCTTCACCTATGGCGTCCATTACTCATGGCATATCGATAACATTATTTTATTTGCCAGCCTGACCGCCGCCATTTCTATTGAGAAAAAAGGGGTTCGGGAATCGATGCCGGACCTGGCGGTCGTCCACCACTCGTTAAATAGCTACGAGAGAAACTTAACGCAATATTTTGAAGAATAACTGCATTTAATAAATATCAAGAGGTGAATATGTTAGTGTCGATGAAGGACATGCTTCAGCATGCCCTGCGGGACGGCTACGCCGTCGGTCAGTTCAACATTAATAATCTGGAATGGGTCGGCGCCGTATTAAGCACCGCCCAGCAGTGCCGCTCACCGGTTATTTTGGGGGTGTCCGGCGGCACGGCTAAGCATATGCTCGGGTTAAAATGTATTCATGACATTGTGGTTAACGCCATGGAGTATTTGCATATTGATGTTCCGGTGGCGCTGCATCTGGATCATGGCACCTCCCGGGAGGCCTGCGAAGCGGCGATCGCCGCCGGCTTCAGTTCCATTATGTTTGATGGCTCGCATCTGCCGTTCAGGGAAAACCTGGCCATTACCCGCCACCTGGTGACGCTGGCCCACAGCAAAGGTATCTCTGTGGAGGCCGAACTGGGGACCATCGCCGGCAGTGAAGACGGCATTGTCAATTCCGAAGTCATCTACGCCGATCCGCAGGAGTGCTACACCCTGGTGACAGAAACCCAGGTGGATTGCCTCGCCGCCGCGCTGGGCTCCACCCATGGTCTGTATAAAGGTAAAGCCCGGCTGGGATTTACCGAGATGAAAGCCATTGCCGAGCAGGTGAAGGTTCCGCTGGTGCTGCATGGCGGCACCGGAATTGCCGATGAGGATATGCGCCGGGCGATTGCCTGCGGCACCGCCAAGATTAACGTTAATACCGAAAATATGTACGCCTGGTGCCAACAGGTGAAAGCAATTTTCGCCGCCGACACCGGGCACGATGTGAACGATCCGCGGAAAGTCATCGCCCAGGGACTGCAGCCGGTACGCGAGATGATTGCCCGCCGCATGGCGCTCTTTGGCTCAGAGCAGCGCTATTGACGCCGGGCCAGCGGCTGAAACCACCGCCCCGACGCTGCCGGGGCGGTGGTTTCAGGTATCAAAAGGCAAAGCAGGAGCAGCCCAGCACGCCCCAGAAGGCCTGCTCGTCAGAGACCGGAATCGACGACTTACGCGCAATATCATGCTGATGGCCGTGGACGCCACAGCTACCGCAGCACTGGTGCATCTGCACCATGGCGCCGATTTTAGCCGTCGCCGGCGGAGCGGAACGGTAATGGCCCGGGACCTTCACCACCGGCGACCACTCCGGCAGCACCGGAATAGGCGGCGGCGCCAGCGGCGAGAAGTGACCGGCGGCATAGACCACTTTGCCGTCAACCACCGTCAGCACCGACTCAATGCCTTTGATCTCCTCTTCCGCGACGCTGAAGTAGTCTTTCGACAGCACCACCAGATCGGCAAGCTGACCGGCGGCCAGACGGCCTTTCTTGCCCTGCTCGCTGGAGAACCAGGCGCTGCCCGCCGTCCACAGCTCCAGCGCGACATCGCGCGGCAGGCGGTTGGCGTCGTCATACATCGCCATCCCGCCAACGGTGCGCCCGGAGACCAGCCAGTACAGCGCGGTCCACGGGTTATAGCTGGCGACGCGGGTCGCATCGGTGCCCAGCCCCACCGGCACGTCCAGCGCCAGCATCTTTGCTACCGGCGGGGTATGTTTCACCGCCTCTTTGCCGTAGCGATCGACAAAATATTCGCCCTGGAAGGCCATCCGATGCTGCACCGCAATACCGCCCCCCAGCGCCTTCACCCGCTCAATGTTACGCTCGGTAATGGTCTCGGCATGATCGAAGAACCAGTGCAGGCCATTAAACGGGATATCGCGGTTCACCTTCTCAAACACGTCCAGCATCCGGCTGATGGACTCATCGTAGGTGGCATGCAGGCGGAACGGCCAGCGATGCTCCACCAGATGGCGTACCACCCGCTCCAGCTCATCCTCCATGCCTTGCGGCAGATCCGGCCGCGGCTGCAGGAAATCTTCAAAATCCGCCGCCGAAAATACCAGCATCTCGCCGGCGCCGTTGGCGCGATAGAAGTCAGTCCCCTGCCCCGGCTTCAGCATGTCGGTCCAGCGTTCGAAATCCTCCAGCTCCTGCTTCGGCCGCTGAGTAAACAGGTTGTAGGCGATGCGCACGGTCATCTGATCTTTCGCGTGCAGCTGTTCGATAATTTCGTAATCTTCCGGATAGTTCTGGAAGCCGCCGCCGGCGTCGATGGCGCTGGTCAGCCCCAGTCGGTTCAGCTCGCGCATAAATTGACGGGTGGAGTTCAGCTGCAAATCCAGCGGCAGCTTCGGCCCCTTGGCCAGCGTAGCGTAAAGGATCATGGCGTTCGGTTTAGCGATCAGCATCCCGGTCGGGTTGCCGTGGCTATCGCGGACGATCTCGCCGCCCGCCGGATCCGGCGTCTCTTTGCTATACCCCACGGCTTTCAGCGCCGCACGGTTCAACAGCGCGCGATCGTAGAGATGGAGCACAAACACCGGCGTATCAGGCGCCGCCTCGTTCAGCTCTTCCAGGGTCGGCATCCGCCGCTCGGCGAACTGAAATTCGCTCCAGCCGCCGACCACCCGCACCCACTGCGGGGACGGCGTGCGATCCGCCTGATCCTTCAGCATTCGCAGGGCATCCGCCAGCGAGGGGACGCCCTCCCAGCGGAGCTCAAGGTTGTAGTTCAACCCACCGCGGATCAGGTGCAGGTGAGAATCGTTGAGGCCCGGGATCACCGTATGCCCTTTGAGATCGACGATTTGCGTCCCCTCGGCGGCAAAGCTCATGATCCGATCGTGACTTCCGGTGGCAACAATTTTTCCGTCGGCGATGGCCACGGCTTCCGCCAGGGGATTCGCACGATCGAGGGTATGAATCTGACCGTGGGTCAGAATCAGTGTGGCAGTTTGCGACATAACGCACTCCTTGAGGAGGCTGACTCAGTTTTTCTTCAACCAGCCAGCAAACAGGCGGGTCACGATGGGCATCCAGAACCAGACCACCAGCGCAACCACGCAGGCATCATTGATGAGGTGCAGCAGCAGGCTCCCCTTAAGCGACGGCAGCAGCATGCCGGTCACCGCAGGCACCAGGTTGGTGCTGGGGAAAATCACCAGCAGGGTGATCAGAAACTGTTTCCAGCGCCGCGGCTGGCGTACGTTCACCGTCGGCGGGGTAAACCAGAAGGCCGGTTCAGTCCGCACCTCAGTCCGATCGCCTTCCGTCAGCAGTGGGGCAATCTCAGCCACCAGTTGCCGACGGGTTTCCGACTGCGTCCAGGCGTAGAGGTGCTCCAGGGTATCGAAGCGGATTATGACGCTCCACAGATTCTGCCCTGCGGCGGGCCGGATCACATTCGCCCCAAGATGGCCGGGAAATTCTGCCGCAATGGGCATAATTTTACCGAGCCACTCTTCGTAGCGCTGGCTGTGTTGCGGATCGAGCAGATGGCTGATAACCAGGGTCACCGATTTTTGCTGCGCCATGACGAGTTCCTTGCTTCAGGGAAATGGCCGGTTTTCTCCTGCCACTCTCCATAAATGATCTGACACAACATCCTTCATGCTGCGTTGAAGCGGCAGGCGGGCACGTCCCCGTGAACTTGAATAAATTCAGTAGCTGGGGACGGACAAATGCAGCCAACAACGCAGCAGCCTGAAGGATGGAGTGATTTACGCTTTACGCTCCGGCGCGCCATGCACCATGGTATAAGCGTAATCGACGCCCATCCCGTAGGCGCCGCTGTGTTCGCGCACCAGGTCCATTACCGCATCGTAGGTCGCTTTGCGCGACCAGTCGCGCTGGTACTCCAGCAGCACCTGCTGCCAGGTCACCGGCACCGCCCCCGCCTGCACCATCCGGTCAATAGACCGCTCATGGGCGTCGACAGAGGTGCCGCCGGAGGTATCCGTCACTACATAGACCTCGTAGCCCGCCTCCAGCGCCATCAACGCCGGGAAAGTCAGGCAGACTTCGGTCCACAGAGCGGAGATCACCAGCTTTTTACGGCCGGTCGCTTTCACCGCTGCCACAAACGCATCGTCTTCCCAGGAGTTCATGGAGGTACGTTCAATCGGCTTGACGTCAGGATGCACGGCCAATAATTCCGGCCAGATATAGCCGCTAAAGCTTTTGGTCTCTACGGAGGTATAAATCACCGGTACATTAAAAATTTTGCCCGCTTTCGCCAGCGCCACGGTGTTATTTTTCAGGGTCTGGCGATCGATATTCGCCACGCCAAAGGACATTTGCGGCTGATGGTCAATAAAGATAAGCGCGGAATTAGTGGGATCGAGCAGTTCACGAATAGACATTAAATACCTTCTTAATCAATTAGTTAAAAAGATGACATGATGATTAATGCGTCGTGTGGATCCTGACTGATAAAGCATGGTGAGTATAGCCAGTTATTTCTAACAAGTTATTAAGGATTTTTTATGGTTTATATTTTTTGCCGCGACCAGGATTTATTCACGCCTGTTTTAATCAAATTTTTACGCCAAACTGTTCTGATTTATTCACTGGCTTTGATTATTGCGCTTAGGTACAACAGAGAAAACAAATTAATGGATAGTTTCATATGCGCGTAAACTTTGATGTTTTGATGATCCTTGATGCCCTTGACCGCCACGGATCCTTCGCCACCGCCGCGGAGTCGCTGTATAAAACCCCCGCCGCTCTGAGCTATATGATCCAGAAGCTGGAGAGCGATCTGAACATCGTGCTGTTGGATCGTTCCGGCCATCGGGCAAAATTTACCGATACCGGCCGGCTGATGCTGGAGAAGGGGCGACAGCTTTTAAGTGCCGCCAGAGATCTGGAAAAGCAGGCCCAGCAGCTGAGCGCGGGCTGGGAGCGAGAGCTAGCCATCGCCCTTGACGCCTCATTTCCCTTTTCGGCCCTGCTGCCGCTGATCGCCGAGTTTTACGCGCAAAACCCACAGACGCGACTGAACTTCAGCCATCACACCCTCGCCGGTTCGTGGGAAGAGCTGACCCATCATGGGGCGGATATTATCCTCGGCGCCATCAATGAGCCGCCCACCTCCGCGGAGTGGTCATGGCAAACCCTCGGCGCGTTGGATAACATTTTCGTCGTCGCCCCCCATCACCCGCTGGCTCAGGCGAAGGAGCCACTGGCCAATAAACAGCTCAGCCAGCATCGGGCCATCGTGATCCGCGACAGCGCCCGCTATTGCCATCCGCTCAACAGCAATCTCCTCGACGAGCAGCCGCAAATCGGCGTCGATGATTTCGCCAGTAAAGTCGAACTATTGTGCGCCGGGCTGGGCTGCGGCTTTCTGCCGCGCCATATCGCTCGCCCGTGGCTGGTAAAAGGCAGTCTGGTGGAGAAAAGCGTCGCCTGCTGGCGGGAAAAGGATATTACCTATATGGCCTGGCGCAGCGGGAATGATGGGCTGGCTCAGCGCTGGTGGCGGGAGGCGCTCCTCCGCGGCGACCTGCTGAGCCAGCTCTACCATTAACGGCCGGACCAGACGTTGGCGGAGATGGCCGGGAGGGTCAGCACCCCGTCCTGGAAGGCGCCGGCGCCCTCCTGCAGCGTCCACCCGGCCACGTTCAGCAGCGGGGAATCTTCAATAACCACCTCGCAGGCTTCCCCGCGGTTAATCGCCACCAGCACCCGCTGCTGTTTGTAGACGCGGACAAACACCACCACGTTATCCTCGGCGTAAATCACCTGACAGCCGCCGTAGCGCAGCGCCTGGTGGGCCTTACGCAGTTTCGCCATCCGCTGATACAGCGCCAGCAGCTGGGTATCCTGCAGCGCCGGATCCCACGGGAACGGTTTGCGGCAGAACGGATCGTTATTGCCATCCACGCCCACCTCGTCGCCATAGTAGATGCACGGTACCCCCGGCCAGCTGAACAGCCACACCACCGCCAGCGGCAGGCGCGCTACGTCTTTGCCAAGAAGAGATTTAAAACGCGCCGTATCATGGCTGTCGAGCTGGTTGAACATCCGCAGCTGCTGCTGATGCGACAGCCCGGCGCGATAATTATCCATCCACGCCATACAGGTCTGGGCGTCTATTTTCTGCGGATCGTAAGAGATATCGGTATTGGCGAGGAATCCCCAGATCGGGAAGGTGAAGCCACGATAGTTCATCGCCGCGTCTTCGGCATCCGCCTGCAGCCACTGGCGCGCGTCGCCAAAATGTTCGCCAAAGACAAAAGCTTCCGGCTGCGCTTGCTTCGCTGCCTGGGTAATGCCGGCGATATGCTGCAGGTTATTCCGCGCCCCGCAGCCTTCGCCCAGCATATGCACCACGTCAAGACGCCAGCCGTCCATGCTCCATGGCGCCTTCAGCCAGTGGCGTACGATACTGTCTTCACCGGCATAGATCTCGTTGACCAGGCTGGTCGACCGATAGTCGAGCTTCGGCAGACTGGCATAGCCCAGCCAGTTGTGCGCCTGCCCCTCCTCTGAGAAGGTAAACCAGTCGCGCCACGGGGAGTCCGGATCGTGGCCGGCGCCGCCGCTGCCCTGCTGGTGACGGTCGAACCAGGGATGGGAATCGCCGGTATGGTTGAACACGCCGTCGAGGATCATGCGCATTCCCGCCCGCTGGGTGTTGTGGCGCAGCCGGAGCAGCGCCGCGTCGCCGCCAAACTGCGGATCGACGCGCCGATAATCCTCGGTATCGTATTTATGCACGCTGGGGGCGGCGAAAACCGGGTTCAGATACAGAGCGGTTACGCCGAGCTGCTTCAGGTAGGGAAGTTTTTCGCTGATGCCGTCGAGATCCCCGCCGTAGAACGTCGACCCGCCCGCCTCGCCGGTAAGCGGGTCGTCCCACGCCTTGCGCACAATCTCCCGTCCCGCCGCGTGATGGTAATAGACCGCATCCTGGTCGGCGTCACGCGCGGCGCTGCGGGCAAAGCGATCGGGGAAAATTTGATAGAACACCTGATCGGCCACCCACTGCGGGCCGGCGTCCGGCAGGTCAATGGCGAACTGCTCCAGTCGGGCCGGCGGGAATCGGGTGAAGCCTTGTGGCGTAAACCAGCGCTGATGGTCGGCCCACAGCAGCTTAAAGCTGTAGCGGCGGCGCGGCTGGCCGCTGGCGAGAGAGATTTCGCCGCGCCATGCCACCACGCCTGGCTGCGGCGCCTGGCGGAGCCGCTGCATCGGCAGCGACAGCTCTTCGTTATCCTCTTCCGCGCGCAGCGTGATCCGCTGCGGCAGCGACTCACCGCTTAACCACAGAGTAATAAACAGTCGGTCCTGTTGCACCTTGATAAAGGGTGCAACCGGAAGGTGCCATGCCTTCAACATCGTGAATCCTCATTGTGCAGAATGGGCACACCTTGCCATAGCCGCCGGGCGCAGAACTCATCATCTCAGAACTTTTTGGGGGAGGATAACGGGGGAGGACGCGGGACCGCAAGCCGCCCCGGCCGCGCGATGCTGACCGGGGCGATGTCGATTACTGAGCCTGCGCCAGGCGGCGCTCACGGCGGGTCTTAAAGACCCAGCCGAGCAGCAACAGCACAATCCACGCCATACCGACGTACAGCGAGATGCGGGTGTCCGGATGATAGCCGATAAGGGCGATAATAAAGGCCAGGAACAGCAGGCCGATCACCGTGGTCACCACCCCGCCAGGGACTTTGAATTTCAGCGCCTTAACCTCTTCGGGCGACAGACGGCGGCGGAAGGCTATCTGTGACAGCAGGATCATAATCCACACCCACACCGTGGCGAAGGTGGCCAGGGAGGCGATCACCAGGAAAACGTTCTCCGGCATGATGTAATTTAGGTATACCGCAAACAGCAGCGCAATGGTCATCACCATCACCGTCACCCACGGAATACCGCGACGCGACGTTTTAGCGAACACCTTCGGCGCGCTGCCCTGCTCAGCCATGCCGTGCAGCATACGGCCCACGCCGAACACGTCGGAGTTAATCGCCGACAGCGAAGCCGTCAGGACCACGAAGTTAAGAATACTGGCCGCGAAGGTAATGCCCAGATGCTGGAAGGTCAGGACGAAGGGGCTGCCGTCGGTTCCCACCTGATTCCACGGGTAGATGGACATAATGACGAACAGCGTGCCGACGTAGAACACCAGAATGCGCATCGGCACCGAGTTGATGGCGCGCGGAATGGATTTCTCCGGGTCCTTCGCCTCACCGGCGGTAATGCCGATGATTTCGATGCCGCCGTAAGCGAACATCACCATCTGCAGCGACATCACCATTCCCAGCCAGCCGTTGCTGAAGAAGCCGCCGTTGCTCCACAGGTTATGAATCCCCGTCGGCTGGCCGCCGTTGCCGATCCCCCAGATAATGATGCCGAACCCGGCGAGGATCATGATGATAATGGTGGCCACTTTGAAGAACGAGAACCAGAACTCCAGCTCGCCAAACACCTTGACGCTCATCAGGTTGACGGCGCAGATGATCAGCACCACGCTGAGCACCCAGATCCAGTGCGGCACCGTCGGGAACCAGACGCCCATGTAGATGCCGAAGGCGGTAACGTCGGCGATGGCGACGATCAGGATTTCAAAGCAGTAGGTCCAGCCGGTGATATAGCCCGCCAGTCCGCCGAGGTTTTCCTGGGCATAGCGGGAGAATGAGCTGGCGGCAGGGTTATGCACCGACATCTCACCGAGCGCCCGCATAATGATATATGCCGCGACGCCGCCGATAATGTAGGCCAACAGTACGCTGGGTCCGGCCATTTTAATGGCGTCGGCCGAGCCGTAAAAAAGCCCGGTGCCGATGGCGGAACCCAGGGCCATAAAGCGAATGTGCCGGGTGCTTAGCCCGCGCTTAAGCTTGTTACTACTTTCCATCGTGGTTTTTCAATGCCGTTTAACACAAAAAATAAAAAACCACGGAACCCGAAGTCCCGTGGTTAAACGCTTGTCCTCACCGCCGGTTAATGCGCGCTGGAAGTCACCTGACGTCCGGCTGCGCGATCCCAGATCACCGCGAGAATGGTCATCACGGCGGTGGGCATCAGCCAGGCCAGGCCCTGCTCCGCCAGCGGCAGACGCGCGGTCCAGTCCGGCAGAATCGCGGCAAATGCTGATGACTTAATCCCGTCAATGATACCAAACATCAGGCTGATAAACATGGCCGGCGCGATAACGCGGGACGAATTATGCCACCAACTGCGGGTAAAGCTTAATACAACCAGTGCGATACACGGCGGATAGATAGCGGTCAGCACCGGAATCGATACCTGGATCAGATGGCTAAGGCCCAAATTGGAGACCGCCATGGAGAACAGGCCGAGAACAAAGACCAGCGTGCGATAGGAGAACGGCAGATACTGGGCAAAGAACTCAGCGCAGGCGCAGGTCAGGCCCACCGCCGTCACCAGGCAAGCGATGAAGATCAGCGCCGCCAGCAGGAAACTGCCCGCCCCGCCGAAGGTGTGCTGCACGTAGGCATGGAGGATCGCCGCGCCGTTGGCGGACTGATCCACGAGAGTAGCGCTGTCAGAGCCCAGACGGAACAGCGCCAGATACAGCAGGGTCAGGCCGACGCCCGCCATCAGGCCAGCCCAGACGGTATAACGGGTCAACAGACGCGCTTCGCTGACGCCGCGTGAGCGAGCGGCATTAACAATCACGATGCCAAATACCATCGCGCCGAGGGTATCCATGGTCAGGTAGCCGTTGACGAAGCCATTGGAGAATGGCGCCGTACGATACGCTTCCAGCGCGTCGCTGATCGGGCCCGCTGGCCAGATGATGGCGGCGACCGCCAGCACAATCAGGGCGATAATTTTCAGCGGCGCAAGGAAATTGCCCACGGTGTCCAGCAGTTTGCCCGGATAGAGGGAGACCAGAATCACCAGCGCGAAGTAAATAACGCTGTAGATCAGCAGCGGCAGCGGGCCGTCGCCGGTCAGCGGCGCAATACCGACCTCAAAGGAGACGGTCGCGGTACGCGGCGTCGCGAACAGCGGTCCTACCGCGAGATAGCACACCACCGCCAGCAGGATACCGGCCACTTTACCAATCGGGGTGCTCAGGCTTTCAACGCCACCGCCGACTTTCGCCAGCGCCACCACCGTCAGCACCGGCAGACCCACCGCAGTGATCAGGAAGCCGATCGCCGCCGTCCAGACGTGCTCGCCCGCCTGTAAGCCAACCATCGGAGGGAAAATAATGTTGCCTGCGCCAACGAACAACGCGAAGGTCATAAAGCCCAACGCTATGATGTCGCGAGATTTTAACTGATGGGTCATAAATTCATTACTGCCTGTGGATGTGGTGTTGTAAAAAAATGGAAAAATACCGCGCTCCCCTCTCAGGGACGATACAGCGGCCATTGCCGGTAAACTCAGCGAGATATGCTCCCGAAGCGGCGTGGGAAAGAATTGTTTTTGGTATTACCACGCAAAAGCAGTCTGTCATCGACTGCGCAGGCGCAATTTAAACGCTTATAACGTTTTAAAGCAAGGCACGATCGCAAAAGCAGATGATTATGCTGGTTATGTCTTCCACACCAGAATCATTTACCATATTGATAGAAAACCCGTGGCTTATCATGCGAACAAAAAAGCAGCGCGCGCTCATTAAATAGGCGAGAAAAAACGACTGCCAATGAAAATGACCAGCTGAAGCTGGTCATTGGCAAGATAAACTGACAGCGCGTCGATCAGGCGTCATTTTTGGCAATTAATCGTTCCGGGAGCAGGAAGCTAAAGCGGGTTCCCTTGCCCACCGTGCTGTCGATTTCCAGCCGGCTGTCATGATGGTTAACCGCGTGTTTGACGATCGCCAGTCCCAGGCCACTGCCCCCCGTTTGCCGGGAACGGGCTTTATCCACCCGATAAAAACGCTCGGTCAGACGGGGAATATGCTCCGGCGCAATGCCTGGCCCGTTATCCTCGACGCTGAACAGCGCTCCCTGCGGGGTCCGCTGCCAGCTGACGCGAATTTCGGTCCCCGGCGGGGTGTGGTTCACCGCGTTATAGACCAGGTTGGAGATGGCGCTGCGCAGCTGCTCCTCATTACCCAGCACCTTGAGCTGCTCATCGACGGTGAAGATCAGCGTCTGTTTCTCCTGGCTGAGAGTTTGCGCCTCGCGCTCCACCACCCGCAGCATCATCGGCACGTCGATGCGATCATTCATCGCCAGCGCCGGCGCGGCTTCAATACGCGACAGCGTCAGCAGCTGCTTCACCAGGCCTTCCATACGTTGAGTTTGCTCCCGCATGGTGTGCAGGGCTTTTTCTCGGGTCGCCCCCTCCAGCACCTGCTCCTGCATCATCTCCAGATAGCCCTGCAGCACCGTCAGTGGGGTGCGCAACTCATGGCTGACGTTGGCGAAAAAGTTCCGCCGCGCCCCTTCCAGCTGATGCATCTGCGTCACGTCGCGCGCCACCATCAGCCACTGCTTGTCGCTGTAGGGCATCACGCGAATTTCCAGATGACGGGCGTTATTCAGCACCAGATTGAGCGGCTTTGAAAAATCGCGCTGTTTCAGATAGTTGGCGAACTCAGGATAGCGCAGAAGGTTAAGAATGTTTTGGCCACTGTCGTCCGGCCAGCGCAGGTTTAGAATCTGCTGCGCCAGGCCATTACACCAGAAAATAGCCCCCTCTTCCGTGGTCAGGACGACCGCATCCGGTAGCGATTCCGCCCCGCTGCGAAAGCGTTTAATCAGGCTTCCCAGCTCGCGCCGACGCTTTTTATTACGCATCTGCATCTGGTGCAGACCATACAGCAGCGGCTCCCAACTGCCGCGGCCAGGCGGAGGAGTCATGCTCCGGTCCACCCACAGCCACCACGACAGGCGCATCAAATTCCAGAAATGCCAGATCAGCAAACCGGTCACTGCCGCCAGTAAAAACCACGGCAGATGACCCACAAACGCCCCCAGAATCAGGGCCGGAATACACGCTAAAAAGAGCTCCAGCGCCAGCCTTTTCCATGACAGCCGTTCCAGCACGGGTCACACTCCTGTCAAAATTCAGAAACGGGCGGAGAAACGATACCCCGTGCCGCGAACCGTTTGCACCATACGATCATGGCCACTGTGTTCCAGCGCTTTGCGCAGGCGGCGAATATGGACGTCCACCGTGCGGTCTTCCACATAAACGTTGGTCCCCCAGACGTGGTTCAGCAGCTGTTCGCGGCTGTACACCCGCTCCGGATGGGTCATAAAGAAGTGCAATAATTTAAATTCCGTCGGTCCCATATCCAGCGGACTGTCGCCGGTCATTACCCGGTGCGATGAAGGGTCGAGGCTCAGCCCCTGCATTTCGATCACCTCTTCCACCGCCATCGGTGAAATACGGCGCATCACCGCTTTGATTCGCGCCACCAGCTCTTTCGGAGAGAAAGGCTTGGTGATGTAGTCATCCGCGCCGGTCTCCAGGCCGCGAACGCGATCCTCTTCTTCTCCACGCGCGGTCAGCATCACTACCGGAATATCCCGCGTCATCGCCTCGCGCTTGAGCAGTTTAATAAACTGCAGCCCCGAACCGCCCGGCAGCATCCAGTCCAGGAGAATCAAATCAGGCCAGGGTTCATTGAGTTGATTCACCGCGCTGTCATAATCTTCCGCTTCGACAGGCTGAAAGCCATTTTGCTCCAGAACAAAGCAGACCATTTCGCGGATTGGAGCTTCATCTTCAACGACCAGAATTCTTCTCGCCATTATTTACCCTGTGTTTTTTAGCCATCAGTATAGAAGTGCGGCGTCATTATGCGTCACTTTTGTGACAGATTTATGAAAAAAATGACCGTCTGATGATCGGGTATTTTGAAGCACGACGCGGACTTACCCCTCACTAACAAGTGGTATACTGCCGCCCATGCTTTTTTCGCTAGGGAAGATTTATGCGCCTCCTTCACACCTCCGACTGGCACCTGGGCCAGAATTTTTACAGCAAAAGCCGCGCGGCCGAACACGACGCTTTTCTTACCTGGCTACTGGACCGCGCGCAGGAGCATGAAGTCGACGCCATTATCGTGGCTGGCGATATTTTTGATACCGGCTCGCCGCCGAGCTACGCCCGCGAACTGTATAACCGTTTCGTCGTCCAGTTGCAGCAGACCGGCTGTCGCCTGGTGGTGCTGGCGGGCAACCACGACTCGGTGGCGATGCTCAATGAATCCCGCGATATCCTCGCCTTTTTACACACCACCGTGGTGGCGAACGCCGGCTACGCGCCGATTGAGCTGCCGCTGCGCGACGGCACGCCGGGCGCCATCTTCTGTCCGGTGCCGTTTTTACGCCCGCGCGAGCTGGTGACCAGCCAGGCCGGTCACTCCGGTCGGGAAAAACAGCAGCAGCTGCTGCACGCCATCAGCGACTATTATCAGGAGCAGTATCAGCAGGCCTGCGCGCTGCGCGGCGATCGGCCGCTGCCCATCATTGCCAGCGGCCATCTGACCACCGTCGGCGCCAGCAAAAGCGATGCCGTCCGCGACATTTACATCGGCACACTGGATGCCTTTCCGGCGCAACACTTCCCCCCTGCCGACTACATTGCGCTGGGCCATATTCACCGGGCGCAGATGGTCGGCGGCTGCGAGCATATCCGCTACAGCGGCTCGCCGCTGCCGCTGAGCTTCGATGAAACCGGCAAAGCGAAATCGGTGCATCTGGTGAGCTTTAGCGAGGGGCGACTTAGCGCCGTGGAAACCCTGGAGGTGCCCGTGACCCAGCCTCTGGCGGTAATCAAAGGCGATCTGGCCGCCATCACCGCCCAGCTGGAGCAGTGGCGCGGCGTCGAGCAGGACCCGCCGGTGTGGCTGGATATCGAAATCACCACCGAGGACTATCTGCACGATATTCAGCGTCATATTCAGGCGCTGACGAAGGATCTGCCGGTGGAAGTGCTGCTGGTGCGCCGCAGCCGCGAGCAGCGCGAGAAAATACTGCTCAACGCCCAGCGGGAGACGCTCAGTGAACTGAAGGTGGAGGAGGTATTCGAGCGCCGGCTGGCGCTGACCGAAATTGACGATATGAAGCGCGCCCGGCTGCATGAGCTGTTCGCCCATACGGTGCATACGCTCACCGCGGAGGATGAAAACGCATGAAAATCCTCAGTCTGCGTCTGAAAAACCTCAACTCCCTGAAAGGGGAATGGAAGATAGACTTTACCGCCGAGCCGTTCGCCAGCAATGGCCTGTTCGCCATTACCGGCGCCACCGGGGCCGGGAAAACCACGCTGCTCGATGCCATTTGCCTGGCGCTCTATCATGAAACGCCGCGCCTGAATAAAGTCTCCCAGTCGCAAAACGACCTGATGACCCGCGATACCGCCGAGTGTCTGGCGGAAGTCGAGTTTGAAGTAAAAGGCATCGCCTACCGCGCTTTCTGGAGCCAGAACCGGGCCCGTAACCAGCCGGATGGCAATCTGCAGGCGCCCCGCGTCGAGCTGGCGCGCTGCGCTGACGGCAAAATCCTCGCCGATAAAGTCTCGGACAAGCTGGAGCAAACCGCGACGCTTACCGGCCTCGACTATGGCCGCTTCACCCGCTCGATGCTGCTTTCCCAGGGGCAATTTGCCGCCTTCCTGAACGCGAAGCCGAGCGATCGCGCGGAGCTGCTGGAGGAGCTGACCGGCACGGAAATCTACGGCCAGATTTCAGCCATGGTCTACGAACAGCACAAAGCCGCTCGCCATGCGCTGGAGAAGTTCGAAGCCCAGGCGGCGGGCATCGTCCTGTTGACGGAGGCCCAGCAGCAGGCGCTGCAGGAAAGTTTGCAGGTACTTACTGACGAAGAAAAAGCCCTGCTGGCCCAGCAGCAGAGCCAGCAGCAGCAGCTCCAGTGGCTGACCCGCCGCGACGAGCTGGCGCAGCAACAGCAGCAGGCCGCCACCCGGCAGCAGCAGGCCCGCCAGGCGCTGGCGGACGCCGCCCCGGCGCTGGCGAAGCTTGAGCTGGCCCAGCCCGCCGCTCAACTGCGTCCCCTGTGGGAGCGCCAGCAGGAGCAGACGGCAGGCCTGGCGCAAACCCGGCAGCGGATCAGTGAAGTAAATGCTCGCTTACTTGCCAGCACGGCGCTGCGCGCGCGCATCCGCCAGGGCGCCTTGCGCGCTCAGCAGCAGCGTCAGGCTGAACTGGCCGATCTGGCGCAGTGGCTGGCCGCCCATGAGCGTTTCCGCTTATGGGGTCAGGAGATCGCCGGCTGGCGGGCGCAATTCTCGCAACTGACGCGGGATAAACAACAGCTAACGGCTCAGAGCACCCGCCTGGCCGCGCTACGCCAGAAGCTGGCCACGCTGCCAGCCAGCCCTCTCACCCTGAGCGCGGATGACGTTGCCGCAGCGATAGAACAGCAAACCCAATCGCGGCCGCTGCGCCAGCGCCTGATCTCCCTGCATGAGCAGCATCAGCTGCTGCGCAAGCGTCTGCGCCAGAACGCCGACAGCGTCCAGCAGGCGCAGGCGGAGCAGGTAAAACTTAACGCTACCCTGACGCTGCGCCGGGAACAATATAAAGACAAAAACCAGCACTATCTCGACCTGAAGGCGCTCTGCCAGCGGGAAGAAACGATCAAAGACCTGGAAAGCTACCGCGACCGGCTCGAGGCGGGTAAGCCCTGTCCGCTGTGCGGCGCCTGTGAACACCCGGCGATTGAACAATACGCCTCGTTGACGCTCACGGATAATCAGCGCCGCCGCGATGCGCTGGAAAAGGAGGTCGCCGCGCTGAAAGAAGAAGGCCTGCTGATCCTCGGGCAGGTCAAGGCCCTGACGCAACAGCTTCAGCGTGACACCGAAGCGGCCGGGCGGCTCGCAGAGGAAGAGCAAGCGCTTACTAAAGCGTGGCAGGAGACCTGCGCCTCTCTGCACATCGCGCGGGATATTGCGCAAGAGATAAACGACTGGATGCAGGAACAGGAGCGCTACGAGCAGCAGCTCTATCAGCTCAGCCAGCGCCTGATGTTGCAGAGTCAGCTTAACGATCAGCAGGCGCTGGAGCGCCAGGCCGAGCAGCAGCTGGCGGCCACGCGCCAGGGACTGGAGAGCGCCCTGCAGGCCCTGGCCCTGAGCCTGCCGGCAGAAGGGACAGAAGCCGCCTGGCTGCACGCTCGCGAAAGCGAATTTGCCCAGTGGCAGGCGCAACAGACCCAACATGATGCCATTCAGCAGCAAATCGCTGCTCTGCGGCCACTGCTGGAGACGCTGCCGACCAGCGACGAGACAGAGGTTGAAGCTGAGTCGGCCATCCCGGACAACTGGCGCGAAATCCACGAGGAATGCCTGTCGCTGCACAGCCAGCTTGTCGCCCAGCAGCAGCAGGAAACCCAGGAAAAGGCGCGTCTGGACCAGTCGCAGGCGCAATTCACCTCCGCCCTGGCCTCCAGCCGCTTTAGCGATCGGGAGGCGTTCCTCGCCGCGCTGCTGGATGACGAGACCGCCCAGCGGCTGACGCAGTTAAAACAGACGCTGGAGCAGCAGCTTCAGCAGGCGGCTGCGCTCTGCGAGCAGGCGACCCGGCAACATGAGGCGCACCTGGCGCTGCGTCCGCAAGGGGTGGACGCTGACGTCCCCACCCTGCAAACCCAGCTGCACGCCCTGGCCCAGCGGCTGCGGGATAACACTACCCGCCAGGGTGAGATCCGCCAGCAGCTCAGGCAGGACGCAGAGAGCCGTCAACAGCAGCAGGCGCTGGGGCAGCAGATTGCAGAGGCGGCGCAGCTGGCGGACGACTGGGGCTATCTCAATTCGCTGATCGGCTCCAGCACCGGCGACCGGTTCCGCAAATTCGCCCAGGGGCTGACGCTGGATAATCTGGTCTGGCTGGCAAACCAGCAGCTCAACCGCCTGCATGGCCGCTATCTGCTACAGCGCAAGGCCAGCGAGGCGCTGGAGCTGGAGGTTGTCGATACCTGGCAGGCCGACGCCGTGCGCGACACCCGCACCCTCTCCGGCGGCGAAAGTTTCCTCGTCAGCCTGGCGCTGGCCCTGGCGCTGTCAGACCTGGTGAGCCATAAGACGCGGATTGACTCCCTGTTTCTTGATGAAGGCTTCGGCACCCTCGACAGCGAAACGCTGGACACGGCCTTGGACGCCCTGGATGCCCTTAACGCCAGCGGTAAGATTATCGGGGTGATCAGCCACGTGGAGGCGATGAAAGACCGCATTCCGGTGCAGATCAAAGTGAAGAAGATTAACGGCCTGGGCTATAGCCGGCTGGACAAAGCGTTTGCGGTGGAGTGAGGTCTGAATTATGGCGATGTCCCCGCCCCCTAACCCTCTCCCGAGGGAGAGGGTTAGGGGGCGGGGAAGCGGTTCAGGTCCCCTGGAGCGGCCACAGCCAGGCCGCGCCGCGTACCCCGCTGGAGTCGCCGTGCATCGCTTTGCGGATCGGCGTTTCACACTCGCCGCCGAAGACCCACTGCTTCACCAGGTCCGGCACCGTCTGATACAGCCGTTCGACGTTGCTCATCCCGCCGCCCAGCACGATAACGTCCGGGTCGAGGATATTCACCACGTGGGCCAGCGATTTCGCCAGCCGCTGTTCATAGCGGCTCAGCGCCAGTTCAGCCTTTTCGTCACCTTCTCCCACCAGGCGCATAATCTCGCTGCCGGTTAACCCTCGGCCGCTCAGCCGCTGATAGTCGGTGGCGAAACCGGTGCCGGAGATAAAGGTTTCGATACACCCCTGTTTGCCGCAGTAGCAAGGGACTTCCGCACGGTAGCGTAGCTCATCGTCGTTCATCCACGGCAATGGGTTATGTCCCCATTCGCCAGCGTTACCATTGCCGCCGATATGCGCCCGCCCGTTGAGCGCCACCCCGGCGCCGCAGCCGGTGCCGATAATCACCGCGAATACCGTTTGCGCCCCCGCCGCCGCGCCGTCCACCGCTTCCGACACCGCCAGACAGTTGGCATCGTTAGCCAGCCGGACTTCCCGCTCAAGGCGCAGGCTGAGGTCCTTATCAAAGGGCTGGCCGTTGAGCCAGGTCGAGTTGGCGTTTTTCACCACCCCGGTATAAGGCGAAATTGAGCCAGGAATGCCCATCCCCACGGTACCCTGCTGTCCGGTCGCCTGCTCGGCCATCGCCACCAGAGTGGCGATGGTCTCGATGGTTTGCCGGTAGTCCTGCCGCGGCGTGGGTAACCGGTGGCGAAACAGCTGCTCTCCCTGGTCGCTCAGGGCTATCACTTCGGTTTTTGTTCCACCTAAATCAATACCAATACGCACGCTCAGCTCCTCACCGATTAACAATGCAAGCATAGCGACAATTCGCTATCATGCCCGCCTGATTTAACGACAAAGCCGTGGAAATTATCATGCTGTGGTTCAAAAATTTAATGGTTTACCGTCTCAGCCGCGATATCGAATTGCGCGCCGAGGAGATGGAAAAACAGCTGGCCGAGCTGACATTTACCCCTTGTGGCAGCCAGGATATGGCGAAAACCGGTTGGGTGTCGCCGATGGGATCGCACAGCGACGCGCTGACGCATACGGCAAACGGCCAGATCATTATCTGCGCGCGTAAAGAAGAGAAGATCCTGCCGTCGCCGGTGATTAAGCAGGCGCTGGAGGCAAAGATCCAGAAGCTGGAAGCCGATCAGGGGCGCAAGCTGAAGAAGACCGAGAAAGATTCCCTGAAAGATGAAGTGCTGCACTCGCTACTGCCGCGCGCCTTCAGCCGCTTCAGCCAGACAATGATGTGGATCGACACCGTCAACGGCCTGATCATGGTCGACTGCGCCAGCGCGAAGAAAGCGGAAGATACTCTGGCCCTGCTGCGTAAAACCCTCGGCTCGCTGCCGGTGGTGCCGCTGACCCTGGAGAATCCGATTGAGCTAACGCTGACCGAGTGGGTCCGCTCCGGCACCGTGGCGCAGGGCTTCCAGCTGCTGGACGAAGCCGAGCTGAAAGCGATGCTGGAAGATGGCGGCGTGATCCGCGCCAAGAAGCAGGATCTGGTTAGCGACGAAATCGCTGTACACATTGAGGCCGGGAAGGTCGTCACCAAGCTGGCGCTGGACTGGCAGCAGCGTATTCAGTTTGTGATCTGCGACGACGCGTCAATTAAACGCCTCAAGTTCTGCGATGAACTGCGCGACCAAAACGAAGATATCGATCGGGAAGATTTCGCCCAGCGCTTTGACGCCGACTTTATCTTAATGACCGGCGAGCTGGCTGCCCTGATCCAAAGCCTGGTGGAAGGGCTCGGCGGCGAAGCGCAGCGCTAAGCGCCGCTTTCCTTCCTGCCGGGCAGGAAGGAAAAAACAACCCGGCGGCAGGCGCCGGGCGTCACGCTGGCTTACAGATAGCGGCACAGATAAGAGGTTGGCTCAGCCACCTGCAGATGAAATTCGCTGTTGCCTGGCACATTGAAAACTTCGCCGGCAGCGTAAACTTTCCACTCAGTCTCACCCGGCAGCAGGACATTCAGCGCCCCGCTGACTACCGTCATCTCTTCCGGCTGCGCCGTACCAAAGGTGTATTCCCCTTCCGCCATCACGCCAACGCTGGCGCGACCGGTACTGCTGCTGGTGAAGCCAATGGATTTCACTTTTCCGTCAAAGTATTCATTGCTTTGAAGCATAAACAAGCCCTTCTGATCGTCGGTTAAAGGCTCAATATAGGGGGCGCTCCTTGCCCCTGTCACGCGAAATTAACACATTAGACCAATAGTTCTGCCGCCAGTCGGGAAACCAGCACATTCGACAGCAAAACCGGAACATCGAGGGCTTTTTGTAACACATCGCGATGATGCTGATAGTAACCGAGACAGTCGAGGACCAGCACGTCGGCGCCCTGCTCCAGCAACGTTTTGCCGGCGGTTAATAACTCGCTGTCGCTGCCGGTAAACGGATTGGCCAGCGCGTAGTATGGCGACTTTTCCAGCGAGAGCCACTTTTGCCGCTGCATGGGCATGATCTCTTCCACCGGCACGATCACCCCTACCTGGTGCCCATCGACGATCGATGCCACCAGCGGCGGGATGATCCGCTGCGGCTCGAGGAGGATCGCGTGGTGGGTGGTAAAACCGGTCAGCTGTTCGGAACTGAGCAGCAGGATCACATCATAATGTTGTCGATCCAGCATCGCGATCGCGCTGCGGACATCGCGTTCAATTTTCTGTCGCGACACCATCACCAACTGGTTATTACTGAGCAAGGTCAGGAGTCCTTTCTCGCCGTCACCTACGGCGTACTCGGCCATTACCTCGTCAGGCGTCATCTCGCCCAGCAGGCTGATGTGGGCGATCTGTTCTTCCCTGATATGTTCGGTCAGGAGCGGCAATACTCCCGCCAGCGGCACAACGCCGATGGTCAAAATTGCCATCGTTGCACTACTCATATCATGTACCTTTTCACAACCACTGCTTCAACACAGGCTTTCCACACACAGCATCCGCCCCCCTGGTGAGTAAAAATCAACCGTCGAGAAGCGTAGCAGCTCCACGCCGCGGTTGAATGTAAAGATTGCCGGGCGGCGGCGCCGTGCCTGAAAAATCCGTGTGTTAGATATTCATTAGTACGACTGATAAATAAAAAATGTGAGATACGCCCGATATTGCCAGCATGGCGGGCAATTCGGGCTCAGGGGGTTACGACTTGTCAGGATCTTCATAACGCCGTTTGGCATCCACGGCTTCCTGCTCGGTAGGATGTTCGCTGATAAGCGAATCAGGCTCAGGATAATCCGCACGGAGCTGATACCAGGTCACCGTCTGACCCTGAGGACCTTTCTCTACCGCAACCACGCGCGCTTCTCTCGGATATGGGGGCCTGTTTGGCATAGTTCTTCCTTCTTCTGGTAGCAGAACTATTAAGTATAGGCGCCCCTCGCCGCCTTAATGTAAGTAAATTCTTAACTTACCGGGGTTGCCGTCGCGCTGCATAGCATGGACATAATCTGCTCCACCACCCGATCCGGCGAGGCCGTGGCATCCACAATATGGTGGGCAGCGTCCCGGTATAACGCTTCGCGCTGCGCCAGCACCTCGCCCACTTCCTCGCGCACCGGTTTTCCGGTCAGCGTCGGCCGCTGTTCGGCTTTCGGGTAGGCTTCCAGACGGTCAATCAGCGCCGACACCGAGGCCTGCAGATAAATCACCACGCCATTCTCCCGCATAAACTGACGGTTACCTTCCGCCAGTACAATACCGCCGCCGGTGGCGATTACCGTATTCGGCAGGGTCACGGCCTTCAGCGACAGGGTCTCCAGTTCGCGAAAACGCGCCCACCCTTCCGCCTGCACGATCTCAGCCACCGTCCGCTGCTCATGGGCCTGTAGCCGATGATCGGTATCGGAGAACTGAAAATGCCGCGCTCGCGCCAGCGCATGGCCGACGGTGGTTTTACCGCAGCCGCGTGGCCCAATAAGAAAGATAGGCTGTGTCATAACCGAAGACCCCCTGGTTCCGTCTGTCGCAAAAAAATGAAAACGAAAGCACGTATTATCGCTGTCTGTCCCGCAATGCATACGTAAAGAAAAAATTACACAACTTCTTTACACCCCATTACCACGGTGAGAAGAGGGGCTATTAATGTAAACTTATCATTGCATTTAGTGTTTAACCAGCTTTACTTTCCGCTTGGCGTTATTTTTTATCCACCGCTGGCGTAAACGGTAACACATTTATGCATAGCTTTACGAAGCAACATATTTACAACATCATGTTTCAGAAGCACCCTGATGCCTATTCGACAGTGTGACAGAGGAATGTAACATGCAATCTGAAGAACAACGCCTTATTGATGGACTGTTTTCCCGGCTGAAAGAGGCTGAGGCGCACAGCGCATCGCGCGATGCCAGCGCCGAGGAGCGGATTGCCCAACACGTGAGCGCGCAGCCGGCGGCCCCCTACTATATGGCGCAAACCATTCTTATCCAGGAAGCCGCGATTAAACAGCTTAACGATCGCATCCAGGCGCTGGAGAGTCAGGTCAGCCAACTGCAGGCGGCAAAGCCCAGCAGCGGCGGCTTCCTCTCCGGCCTGTTTGGCGGTGGCGGCTCGTCACGCGGTTCTGACCCTATCCCGGGCGCGGAGCAATATGGTCGCCCGCAGGCCAGCGCTCAGCCGCAGTATACGCCACCACCGCAGCAGAACTATGCCCCGCAGGCTGCCGCACGCGGCGGCGGCTTTATGGCGGGCGCGCTGCAAACGGCCGCTGGCGTGGCAGGCGGCGTGGTGCTGGGCAATATGCTGACCAATATGTTCAGCGGCTCGCACCCGCAGGAGATAGTCAATATCATCGAAGAGAAGCCGCAGCCTGATGCCGCCTCCGCGCAGGACACCACCGCAGGTGACGATCCGTTCCGCCAGGGAGACGATCAGTTCCTTGCCGACAATACCTGGAACGACGACTTCGACGCCGGCTTTGGCGACGATGATTTTGGCAGCGATGACGATAGCTGGGTTTAACCCTGGCGACGCTTAACCGCCAGCAACCACTTCTCCAGCTCGGCGGCAAACTGTTGCCGATCGCGCTGCGATAAACTATCCGGGCCGCCGGTCTGAACGCCGCTGGCCCGTAATGTCTCCATAAAATCCCGCATTGTCAGCCGCTCGCGGATCGTCGCCTCGCTGTAACGTTCCCCGCGCGGATTCAGCGCCGCCCCGCCCTTCGCCAGCACCTCCGCCGCCAGCGGGATGTCGGCAGTGATCACTAAATCTCCCGCCGCGCACTGGCGGACGATTTCGTTATCCGCCACGTCAAAACCCTGCTCAACCCGCAGGGTGCGGATGAAACGCGACGGCGGCACGCGCAGCGGCTGGTTCGCCACCAGCGTCAGCGGAGTCTGGGTCCGCTCTGCCGCGCGGAACAAAATCTCTTTAATCACGTTCGGACACGCGTCCGCATCCACCCAAATGGCCATGCCAGCTCCTGTTACCTGCAATAAGTGACGCCAATGTTACCTGCTTTTCTCCCCCAGGAAAGCGCCAGGATGGTAAGCTAATCAGATCGTAACGAAAAAAGCAGAGGGGAATGGTGATGGATAAGAAAATTGGCTTTATCGGCTGCGGCAATATGGGTAAGGCCATTCTGGGCGGGCTGATCGCCAGCGGTCAGGTACAGCCGGGACAAATCTGGGTCTACACCCCGTCGCCGGACAAGGTTGCAGCTCTGCGCGACCAGTATGGCATCAACGCCGCCGACAGCGCCCAGGAAGTGGCGCAGATTGCCGATATCGTCTTCGGCGCGGTTAAACCGGGGATCATGACCAAAGTGCTGGGCGATATCGCCTCCAGCCTGAATAAAGAGTCGCTGGTGGTCTCTATCGCCGCCGGCGTTACGCTTGAGCAGCTGGCGCGCGCCCTTGGCCACGATCGCAAAATCATTCGCGCGATGCCGAATACGCCGTCGCTGGTTAACGCCGGTATGACCTCCGTCACGCCTAACGCCCTGGTGAGCAGCGAAGATGTTGCCGAAGTGCTGACTATTTTCCGTTGCTTTGGCCAGGCGGAGCAAATTGCCGAGCCGATGATCCATCCGGTGGTGGGGGTAAGCGGTTCGGCGCCGGCCTATGTCTTTATGTTTATCGAAGCGATGGCCGATGCCGCCGTCCTCGGCGGAATGCCGCGCGCTCAGGCCTATAAATTCGCCGCCCAGGCGGTGATGGGCTCCGCCAAAATGGTGCTGGAGAGCGGAGAACACCCAGGGGCGCTGAAAGATATGGTCTGTTCCCCTGGCGGGACCACCATCGAAGCCGTGCGCGTGCTGGAAGAGAAAGGGTTCCGCTCGGCGGTAATCGAAGCCATCACCCAGTGTATGGAAAAATCAGAGAAACTGAGCCGCTCCTGAAGCTGAGCTGGCGGGCTTCAAGCCCTGAGAGGTTAAAGAACAAGGGAGCGCGAGCGCTCCCTTTTTTTCAGGTTTTCTTCAGGCAGCTACTCATGAAGGTACTGCGTTCATCGCCCTTCAGTGATTTCGCCGTGGCCGCTTTGCTGCAGTCGCTCATTTTCTGCTGCTGAGGGGTGAGCGCCTTTCCCTGCGAGGTCGTGGTCTCTTTTTTCAGACACTGGCTCATAAAGGTTTTGCGCTCCTCACCTTTCAGCATTTTGGCTGACGCTTGCTGATTGCAGTCCGTCATCCTTTGCTGCTGAGGAGTGGGCGTTTTTTCTGCCGCGCCAACCGCGCTGATAAAGATCAAGCCAAACAGTAGGGTCATCAATAAAGTTATTTTCATCGCACCATCCTTCTGTGAGTGGAACGTTGTAAGTCTGGACGCAGATAGAAAAAAAACCAGCCGGTGACGCAATTTCGCCACCGGCAGCGACTTATTTGAGACTCAGGGCAGCTTTCATGGTCGTGAACAGGTCGGTCTGATCGGTCAGGCCGACGACGTTAGCCGCATGCGGACCGTAGGCCGCAATGCGCAGTTGGGTGCCGGTGTGCTCCATCGACTCTTCCTCAGAGTTGCCGTAGCTCATCACCATCACCGCGCCATCGTGCGTGTTCAGAGCCTGGGTCAGCCCCGGAGCTTTGCTATCCGCCGGGATGATCTGGCTGGCATGCGCATGGTCGGCGGTGACGATCACCAGGGTATTACCGTCTTTTCGCGCGAATTCCAGCGCCTTCTGCACCGCTTCGTCAAGATCAACCGTTTCGCCGATCTGGCCGCACGGATTGGCCGCATGGTCCTGCTTATCGATGGACGCGCCTTCGACTTGCAGGAAGAAACCTTTCTCATTGCGACTCAGCAGGTCAATCGCTTTCTCCGTCATCTGCGCCAGCGTCGGCACCGAGGCGTCACGCTTCGGGTTTGGCGTACAGGTCACCGGCGGCTTATCGATATTACCGTGATAAGACGCCTTCGGCCCTTCCCAGCGTACCGGCATATTGCCATCGGCAAAGACTCCCAGCAGCGGTTTATCCTGACTGGCTTCCGTCGCGGCGGCAAGAGAAGCCGCGTCGGTCACAATCTGGTAGCCGCGCGCTTGCGCCTGCTCGCGCAGGGTTTTGCCCTGCCACTCGCCCGCCGTCGCCGTTTCGGCAAAGGTCTTCGCGCCGCCGCCCAGGGTGACATCCGGTCGGGCGTTCAGCAGCTGTTCGGTAATGGAGCCTTTGCCCCCTTTTTCCAGCGCATTGCTAGGGCATTTTTCGCTGGTAACCGTCGGGCCGTAGCATTTACGCGATGTCACATGCGCTACCAACGCCGCGGGGGTGGCGTCCTGCAGCTCGGCGGTGGAAACGTTGCCGGTGGCCAGCCCCGCCGCTTTCGCCAGCTCGAGGATGGTCTGATGCGCATTCTCATGAATATCGACGCCCAGCGCGCCGTTATAAGTCTTCACGCCGGTGGTCCAGGCGGTGGCGGAGGCCGCCGAGTCGGTCACGTAGTCCGGTTTCCCGGTTTTTTTATCCAGCGAATAATGCGTGTACTGCCCGGTTAACGGCAGAGCATCAATTCCTTTAAAGAAACCGCCCGCCCCCTCGGCATAGTTTCGCGCAGCGGTAATTTCCGAATCACCCATGCCATCGCCAATCAGCAAAATAACGTTTTTAGCTGGCTTATTGATTAACGAGGCGCGCAGCGCTTCGGTTTGATCGCCTGTTAAACGACGCGCGCCGCCAGGAGTGGTGATATCTCCCTGCGCAGCGCGATTTTCCAGAACCGGCGCAGCAGTAGTTTCTGCATGAATAACCGGCGAGCCCAGTAGAGGAATCAGGGCAATAAACAGGGCGCTTAATTTCACTTTTGTCATCTCCATGTAAAAAATACTTAAAAAAACAAAACGAGGGAGACTTTATAAAAGGGAGATGACAGAAAAATGACGGCATCCTTGTCGTGTCACAAAGACTAGCTACGAGGATGCCGCAACAGCTTCTTTAGATATTGCTGCAGCAGCATCGCATCATGGTCGTTGACCGGCGGACAGGGGGTCACCTGGTCAATCGCCTGTTCAATATCCTGAATCAATGCCTGCTGGGCATCATGCTCCATATGGCGCAATAATGCGGTGACCACGATCTCCAGCGCTTCAACCTGCACCGTCAGTTCCTTTGCTTCTTCTTCCTTTTGCGCCAGTTTAACCAGTAACTCAGCAATGAGATTCTTCATAGCACCAGTTCCTTATGCGAGGCCTGTTTTGATTGGGATGTCATACGCGATGACGAACCTCAGAATTACTTAAATTAAGAATCATCGCAACACCCAATATACAGCGAAACGTTTTACCACAATAAAATACCACTATAAATAGTATTGTTTAATCATGACCGGGGTTGCTTATAACCAGATTGCCTGGAAAATAATAAAATGGAATAGCGTTCACGCCATGACGATAACAAAAAGTAATAGTAAATCCGCTGACGGCGAATAATGCTGACGGTATCGCAATAAATACCGTCAGCAGAGGTTCAGGCGTTAGCCCGGCGGGTTTGGCGCAGCATCCACGCCAGTTGCCAGAGGTTAATGAAAACGATAATGGCGGTGGCAATAAACACCCAGCGGAAGCCGGCCATGGCTGACACAGAGGCGCCAATTAGCGGCCCGGCGACGTTGCCCAGATACATAAACGACTGGTTATAGCCAAAGATACGCCCGGTGACGCTGTCGCTGCTGTACTTCAGCAATAAGGTCTGCACCGCCGGGAGCATCGCGCCATCGGCAAAGCCGAGCAGAAAACGCAGCGTACCCAATTGCAGCGGGGTGGTGACAAAGGACATGGCGAAGAACATCACCACCGCGCAGCAGAGCGTCGCCAGCAGGATCCGCGAGGTGCCGATGCGGTCGCCAAGCTTACCCAACCGTGGCGCAGAAATCAGTGCCGACACGCCGGGCACCGCGGCGATCATCCCGGCCAGAAAAGCGATATTGTTGCTGTCCGGCGCCATCGACTTAATAAACAGCGCCAGAATCGGGCCGATTGAGCCGTTGCACAATTGGATCACCAGGGTGGTGAAGAACAGGCTGATCACCAGCCCCGGATAGGGCAAAGAGGCAAAGACTTGTTTCCCGGTGAGACGCTCGCTTTTGCTGACCTGCGGGCGAACGCCCTCTTTAATCAGAAACAGGGTCACCAGAAAACTGATGGTCAGCAGGATCGCCGTAATAAAAAAGACCATCCGCAGCCCGACGTGGTCCGCCAGGAAACCGCCCAGCAGCGGACCACCGATCACCCCGCTAATTTGCGCCGTCGACAGCGTGCTTAGCGCCCAGCCGCTGCGCTCGCGCGGCACCTGGGAGGCCACCAGCGCCATGGCGTTGGGAATATAACCGGAGGTTAAGCCCATGATCGCCCGCAGGATAAACAGCTGCCAGACGTTGGTGGCGAAGGCCTGCAGTAAAATGGCAATCGCCATCCCCAACGAGGCGCGCAGCAGCATGAGCTTGCGGCCTTTACGGTCCGCCAGGCTTCCCCACATTGGCGAGACGATCGCCGAGACAAGAAAAGTGACGCTGAAGGTCAGCCCCGACCACATCGATAGCGCTTCATGCGAGGTGACGCCGAGCTGGGAGACGTAGAGGGGTAAAAAGGGGAGAATTTGACTGATCGCCAGGCCGGTAAAAAAGCAACCAAACCAGACGGAGATGAGATTAACCTTCCAGGATTCCATAACTACGCGTATTCATTAATGATTTGCCAATTATTATCTAGCTTAGCAATTTCATCCCACTGGTGTACTACCATAGATGCGCTGGCGGTGAGTTTGGTGTTTTATGGCTGCGGATGAGAGCCTGACGAAGCATTTTCTGGTCATTTAGGCTGCTCATAGCGCTTTATGCTCAAAAGCAGAAGCCCTGCCCGCGCATGCCGAAATGAAAATGGTTGGCGTGAGCCGCGTTGTACTCTGGCCCCAGCGCGTTACCGAAGTAATGGCAACTGCTGCTCAACAGCACCGCCAGCCAGGGGCGCGAAGTCTCGCTCCGCCAGCCCTGCAGGACGCTAACGCGTCTACCGTCCGCCAGACGGAAACCGCTGACGTCCAGCGCGTCCGCCGTGGCGTGTTCACTGCGCCGCGCCTGTTGACGATGGTAAATATTGCGGCAGGCAAAGCTGCCGAGATGATCGATCTGACGCAGATCGCTCGCCATCAGCTGCCGGGTCAGCGGCTTCGCCTGCTGCTCGATGTACAGCGCACTGCTCAGCGCCAGCGGGCAGCTGGCGAGAAAACTACTGCTCAGCTGCACCGAGCCAAAATTCGCCACCCGCACCACGTTACGCAGAGGGCAGCTTCCCTCGCTGTCGGCCACCGGCCGGCTGGCGATAAGCCGCCGGCGATTGGCTTCCGCCAGCAGGGAGGCGCACTGGTCTGCCGTCAGCCTGCGCAGCTTAAACGACGTCAGCCAGCCTGGGGGATCGTCCAGCGCCAGCGGCGCCAGCGGATTCAGGTGCGGCGGCAGATTGCGGTATCCCAACAGGCCCGCGCCGAGCAGCCCGGCCAGCACCAGCAGCGTCTTTCCTCTCACGCCCACTCCCGTCAATTGATCAGGTAAATATTATGGCAGCCAGGCAGCGGTTTCACATGGTATGTTATGCCCTTTGATGTTATCTGGATGGAAGTTGAAATGGCAAAGATGAGGGTTGGGATCGTTTTTGGCGGCAAGTCGGCGGAGCATGAAGTGTCGCTGCAGTCAGCGAAGAATATCGTGGAAGCGATTGATAAATCGCGCTTCGATGTGGTTCTGTTGGGTATTGATAAACAGGGGCTGTGGCATATCAACGACGCCGGCAACTACCTGCTCAACGCACAGGATCCTGCCCGCATTGCCCTGCGCCCTTCCACGGTGACTCTGGCGCAGATCCCGGGCCGCGAAGCGCAGCAGCTGATTAACGCCGAAAGCGGCCAACCGCTGGCGGCCATTGATGTGATTTTCCCGATCGTCCACGGCACGCTGGGTGAAGATGGCTCCCTGCAGGGGATGCTGCGCATGGCGAATCTGCCGTTCGTCGGCTCAGATGTGCTGGGCTCTGCAGCCTGTATGGACAAAGACGTGACCAAACGTCTGCTGCGCGACGCCGGGCTCGCCGTCGCCCCGTTTATCACACTCACCCGCGCCAACCGCGCGCAGTTCAGCTTTGCCGATGTCGAAGCGAAGCTGGGCCTGCCGCTGTTCGTTAAGCCGGCTAATCAGGGCTCGTCGGTTGGCGTCAGCAAAGTTAAAAACGAAGAGCAGTACCATCAGGCGGTGGCCCTGGCCTTCGAATTTGACCATAAAGTGGTGGTGGAGCAAGGCATTAAAGGGCGGGAAATTGAGTGTGCGGTGCTGGGTAACGACCACCCGCAGGCCAGCACCTGCGGTGAAATCGTCCTCAACAGCGAGTTTTACGCCTACGACACCAAGTATATCGACGATCAGGGCGCGCAGGTGGTAGTCCCGGCCGCTATCGCCCCTGAGCTCAACGACAAAATTCGCGCTATCGCGGTGCAGGCCTACCAGACCCTGGGCTGCAGCGGCATGGCTCGTGTCGACGTGTTCCTCACCGCCGACAACGAGGTGGTGATCAACGAGATCAACACCCTGCCGGGCTTTACCAACATCAGCATGTATCCGAAGCTGTGGCAGGCCAGCGGTCTCGACTACACCAGCCTGATCACCCGCCTGATTGAGCTGGCGCTGGAGCGCCATGCCGCGGACCGGGCGCTGAAAACCTCCATGAACTAAAACGCGTTTTACCCCGCCTGGCAGCGGCGGCCTCAGGCCTCTTCTGCCGGGCGGCGGCGGATCACAAAGCCCGCAATCCAGAAGCTAATGACCCAGGTGATCAGACCGACGGCGTAGGATTGCCACCCCTGAGTTTCAAACCCCAGCAGCCCCACCACGCCATTAAGAATAAAAATCAACCCCAGCGCCACGGCGTAGTAGTGCCAATCGCGGCGAATTTTATCAGTGAGCTTCATGCGGCCTCCAACAGCAAAAAACGCATCTTCGCATAGCCGCCCGCGGCGGTCTGTAGCGATATGGAGAATGTTGCTGGATTGCGACGCCGCTCTCCCTTTTGTGCTCCTGTGGCGCGGTTAACACAACGGCGAAAACAGGATTATTCCTGGACGGCAATTACCAGCAATCTGATACTGATGATGGCCCCTGACTGCCAGAATACCTGACATAGAGCTGGAGAAAAAACCAGCAGCGCAGATGTGGGAGGGCCTATGGCTGAATTCAGTTTTTCAAAATCGCTTTTGGGAAATAAAAAAAGGGGCGCGCTGACCGGCAGCCATGTCGCCTACGGGCTGTTCGTGTTGATCTGCTGCTGGGCCGGCGCGCAGATGCTCAGCATGCTGATCCACGCCCCGGGGGTATTTGAACGCCTGATGCAAGCCCAGGACGCCAGCCGTCCGCAAGTCGACATCAGCCTCGCCGTGGGTACCCTCTTTGGTCTGATCCCTTTCCTGATCGGCTGCACGTTCATCGGGGTACTGGCGCTTATCGTGCGCTGGCGTCAGCGCCGTTAACGCCGCGCCATACAGTTTGCCCGCCGCTCATCAACCCGTTTCGCAAACCACGCCGTCGTCAGATTTCGGGTGATTTTTGGACTCTCCAGCTGGATCCCTGGCAACATCTCCCGCGGCAGGGTTTTGCCCGTCTTTTTCTCGGCGAGACGGAAAACCTGCTGATAGAGATCGGTCTTCTCAAACGCCAGGCTGTCGCCCTTTTTCAACTGACGATGGATCTCGCTGTCGCTCATCCCCAGCTGGCTCGCCAGGCGACGCACCGCCAGCTCGGTGCTGCCCGGCTCCTCGCTGTCGTAGCGGATAAGGTCGCCGTCGAGCGCCAGTTTTACCCCGCTGGCTTTCACCACCGCGTTCTGGAAGGCGGCGTTACGGCTGGCGTACCAGCCGGCGTTGAAGTCGGCAAAGCGGTACAATGGCGCACTATAACTGGCCGGATAGTTCAGCAGATGATAGGTGCCAAACCACAGGCCACCGCGCAGACTGAAGACCTCCTGGCGCACCGTGCCGTTCATTTTCCACGGGTAGCCGGAGGTATGCTGCTCGGCAAAAGCAATGCTGACCTGCATCGGCCCCCCGGTGTGCACCGGGTTAAGGGAACCGAACAGCTTCTGCCCCATCGGCACCATCCCGATAAAGTCATCAAAAATGGCGCTCAACTGCTTTTCCGTCTTCACATTGTCCAGACGGTCGCTATAGCTTTTACCGTTTGGCGAGGTGATCTTCAGCGCGGTATGGACCAGAAACGGCGGAATGTGCATTTTTTCCGCCCGGCGGTCAATTTCCTGCCAGGCGATTTTATTCAGCCCCGGCACCACCGGATCGGACTGATAGTTAGACTCTTGCTGCGCGACCGCCAGCACCGAGCAGACGTTTTCTTCCGTCGGCGCCAGCTTCTGGCTGTCAAACGCGGTGGCGATGGCTTGCGCCCAGGCCTCCCGATCCTTGACGCTGGCCGGCATTTTCTGCCGCACTACCGACGCCACGTCAACAGGCTTCTCGCCCTCTTTCAGCGCCGGAGCCTGCTGGCTGGTACAGGCGCTCAGCGCCATGGCCGCCAGCAGCGTCAATGAAACGGGAATAATGCGCGATAAACGTGCGGCCATTATGCTTCCTTGTCTTGATTAACGTAATGTCGGGATCGCTTCCTGCAGCGGTTTGCCGTCCAGCTCGCGTTCAAAACTGCGCAGACGTTTGTAGATGGACATCAGTTCCACCAGCGTTGTCCACGAGCTGATCAGGTACTGGAACGAGCCGCGCACCTGGCCGAAGACGTTAGTAATTTGCGTCATCAGCCCGAGGGTAATCGTACCGGCAACGATCGACGGAAACAGCAGGAAAAGGCCGAAAACGTTATCCACCTGCAGATAGAGGATGCGGGCGATATTGAAATACATATAGTGGAAATAGAGACGGAAATAGTTGCGACGCACCGCGCGGAATAGCTCGCGCACCGTCGGCGGCGTGGCGCGAGTTTCATCGTCCTCGCCATAAACCAGCTCTTTACGATAGGCCGCTTCCACGCGCTGGTTTTTAAACTCCAGAGCCGGCAGCTTAATCCCCACCACCGCCAGCAGGCCGGTCCCCATCAGCGACCAGACGATAGCGGCAATCACCAGGCCATACGGCAGATGGCCGACGATAGGCAGGTCGGGAACATGTTCGGAGAGCGTCACCAGCACCGGCAGGAAGGCGATCAGGGTCATCACCGCGTTGATAAAGCTCACGCCCATATCTTCGAGAGTGGAAGCAAAACGCATGGTATCTTCCTGCACACGCTGCGCGGCGCCTTCGATATGGCGCAGATGCTGCCAGTGGGCCATATAGTGCTCGTTCATCGCCGTGCGCCAGCGGAAGACGTAGTGGCTGACGAAGAAGTTGTTCATCACGCCAATAATCACCGCGATGATCGCGATGCCGAGAAAGACGCCGATTTCCTGATAAAACTGATTGATGCTGACCTTATGCGGGGTGGCCAGCGCGCTCTGGATCAGGTCGTAGAACGGCGCATACCAGGCGTTGATCGCCACCCCGACTTCCACCAGAAACCAGGTGACGAAGATGATGAGCGAGGTGCCGAGAATCGACCAGTACTGCCAGCGGTGCGGGCAGTAGACAAACCAGAACAGCGCGAACACGCCGACGCAAAACAGATAGTAAGCGTAGAACACCAGATAGTTGAGCGACCAGAAGCGCGCCGCGCTGATCGCCACATTTTGCGATGCCCCAGTGACCCGCAGCAGCCAGTCGCCGCCGCCCGCCTGCCAAAAGATCACGGCCAGCAGCGACCAGATAAAGGCAGAAATAAAAAACGGCCCCGGTTTGGGGAAAAAAGATTTAAACATCATTGTCTCCTGCTAACTTCTTATCGTTCTGCTATTGCTGTGTACGACGCATACGTCGGCCGCCGCGTGGATGAGCCCTCGCGGGACAGACGAATGATAAGACCGGATATCAACAGCTTAGTTCTGCTGCCATGCGTGCAGAATTGTTTCTGTGGGTTTCACCTGTAAAGGATTGCCAGGAATGGTCAGCGTACGCCACACCTCATTGTAGTGGGCGATAAGCGTCGCGGCCTGCGCGGCGGGGCGGTCGGCGGTGGTGTGGGCATCTTCCGCAATAACAATACCGTACCCGCGGCTGGCGCCATTTTTAATGGTGGTATCGAGGCAGTAGTCGGTGGCGCAGCCGCAGATGACGAACTGCTGAATGTCGTGTTCGTCCAGCACCTGCGCCAGCGAGGTGTGATAGAAGGCATCGCAGGCGGTTTTGGTGACATACAGCGCGCCAGCCGGCTGCTCCAGCTCAGGAAGCAGGGCGAAGCCTTCGCTGCCGGCTTCGAGGCCGCCGGCTTCATCATGCTGAATGAAAATAACCTTGTCCGCCGCGCGCACCAGACGATTAATTTGCGCGACGCAGCGCTCGCGCGCCAGACGCGGCGTGGCGAACACGCCGTTTTGCATATCCACGACCATCACTACCCGTTGAGCCGTCATTGTTCTCTCCCACGAACCTTCAGCCAAACGGTCATCATACGCGCCGGCGAAAAAAGCCGGTATCCGAAAGCGTAAAAAAGTCTTTTTTACGCACCGTTACCTTTTTCCTGCAGGAATGTCGTGAATCCCGCTTTGTTCTGCGCCACTTCGTAGTATAAATACCCTCTTCTTTTTTATTTATTTAATGGATGATCTCCGTTGAAACGTAGTTTGCTCATTTTTGCTGCGCTGTGCGCGGCGTCGTGGACCTCGGTGCAGGCCGCACAGCCTACCGTTGACCCGGTTTTCGCCTCGGATGTGGTCGATCGTTACGCCAATCATATCTACTACGGCAGCGGCGCCACCGGCATGGCGCTGGTGGTTATCGATGGCAATCAGCGTGTTTTTCGCAGCTTTGGCGAAACCCGCCCGGGGAATAATCAGCACCCGCAGCTCGACTCGGTGATCCGTATCGCCTCCCTCAGCAAACTGATGACCAGCGAAATGCTGGTGAAGCTGCTCGACCAGGGGGTGGTGAAACTCAACGATCCGCTGAGCAAATACGCCCCGCCGGGCGCCCGGGTGCCTGACTGGCAGGGAAAACCAATCACCCTGGTTAACCTCGCGACTCATACCAGCGCCCTGCCGCGCGAGCAGCCTGGCGGCGCCGCTCATCGTCCGGTGTTTGTCTGGCCCACCCGCCAGCAGCGCTGGAACTGGCTCTCTACCGCGACCCTGAAGACCGCGCCGGGCTCGCAGGCCGCCTACTCCAATCTGGCCTTCGATTTACTGGCGGACGCGCTCGCCACCGCCGCCGGCAAACCGTATCCGCAGCTGTTTGAAGAACAGATCACCCGGCCGCTGGGGATGAAGGACACCACCTTTACCCCGTCACCGGATCAGTGCCAGCGGCTGATGATCCCGGAAAAAGGCGCCAGCCCATGCAACAACACCCTGGCGGCGATCGGCAGCGGCGGAGTCTACTCGACGCCGGGGGATATGATGCGCTGGATGCAGCAGTTCCTGTCATCCGATTTCTATACCCGCAGCCAGCAGGCCGACCGGATGCAGACGCTGATTTATCAGCGTAACCAGCTGACCCGGGTGATTGGTATGGACGTGCCGGGCCGCGCAGACGCGCTGGGCCTCGGCTGGGTGTATATGAAGCCGAAGAACGGCCATCCGGGGATTATTCAGAAAACCGGCGGCGGCGGCGGGTTTATCACCTATATGGCGATGAATCCGCAGGCTAACGTTGGCGCCTTTGTAGTGGTAACCCGCTCGCCGTTAACCCGCTTCAACAATATGAGCGATGGCATCAACGACCTGGTCAGCGAGTTGAGCGGCGCACAGCCCAACATGCAGACGGCCAGCCAGTAAGCCCGGGGAAGGTTTCGCCGATGCGCCATAACGATCGTTTTGGCGAAACATCCCGCTGCCATTTCAGTTACACTATCGTCTTTCATTTCACAAAATCAGGCAAACCATGACAGATTTAATCACTCGCCCCCGCCGCCTGCGTCAATCCGCTGCGCTGCGCGCCCTGTTTGAAGAGACAACACTGAGTTTGAACGACCTGGTGTTGCCGATCTTTGTTGAAGAAGAAATTGATGATTACAAAGCGATAGAGGCCATGCCCGGCGTGATGCGCATTCCGGAAAAATATCTGGCGCGCGAGATCGAACGCATCGCCAACGCCGGGATCCGCTCGGTGATGACCTTTGGTATTTCTCATCACACCGATGCCACCGGCAGCGATACCTGGAATGAAAATGGTCTGGTGGCGCGTATGTCGCGGATTTGTAAGTCCACGGTGCCGGAGATGATCGTCATGTCCGATACCTGCTTCTGCGAATATACCTCCCACGGCCACTGCGGCGTGCTGTGCGACCACGGGGTGGATAACGACGCGACCCTGGAAAACCTCGGCAAACAGGCCGTTGTCGCCGCCGCCGCGGGGGCGGATTTCATCGCTCCTTCCGCCGCGATGGACGGTCAGGTGCAGGCGATTCGCCGCTCGCTGGACGCCGCCGGCTTCACCAATACGGCGATCATGTCCTACTCGACCAAGTTCGCTTCTTCCTTCTACGGTCCGTTCCGCGAAGCGGCCGGTACCGCGCTGAAGGGCGATCGGAAAACCTATCAGATGAGCCCGATGAATCGCCGGGAGGCCATTCGCGAGTCGCTGCTCGATGAAGCCCAGGGCGCCGACTGCCTGATGGTGAAACCGGCTGGCGCCTACCTGGATATACTGCGCGATATCCGCGAACGCAGCGATCTGCCGCTCGGCGCCTATCAGGTCAGCGGTGAGTACGCGATGATCAAATTTGCTGCCCAGGCGGGCGCTATTGATGAAGAGAAAGTGGTTCTGGAAAGTCTCGGCGCTATCAAACGCGCAGGCGCCGACCTGATCTTCAGCTATTTCGCCCTCGATCTGGCCGAGAAAAAGATCCTCCGTTAAACCCGCCCCTCCCCGGTGGCGCTGCGCTTACCGGGGCCCGCAGTCCCATCCCGCATGTAGGCCGGGTCAGGCGCAGCCGCCACCCGGCACAAAAACGTCTCCCTACCCGTTGTCATTGCCCGGCGGCGCTGACGCTTGCGCGGGCCTACGAACTTGCCGGGCCCGCAGCCCCATCCGCATGTAGGCCGGGTCAGGCGCAGCCGCCACCCGGCGCAAAAACGGCTCCCTATCCGTCGTCTCCCCCGCTGCGACCGAAACTTCACCCAACTGTAATCTGAACGACATCTCCACCTTCTACTGTCTGGGCAGGACGGAGGAGGAGCCACTATGTTTAGTCTCGACAACGTACTCGATGACCTGTGGCCTCAGGCGAGGCCCGCCCCCTGGCAAAAGAAACTGTTAAAAAAGCTATTTTATGAGGAAGAGTTTCAACAATTTGCCGACCGTCACCGCCACCTGAAGGGGCTTGATACGGTCGAACAGGTACTGGAATACCTCAATATCCGCTGTGCCATCCCGGCGCACGATCTCGAACAAATCCCCGAATATGGCCCGCTGGTCATTATCGCCAACCACCCCACCGGCACCCTCGACGGCCTGGCGCTCCTGTATGCGGTATCCCGCGTGCGCCGCGATGTCAAAGTGGTCACCAACCGCATGCTCACCCACCTTGAGCCCCTGAGCTCGCTGTTTATCCCGGTAGATAATATTCATGGCCGCACCGCTAAAGCGGCGCTGCAGCAGATGGACCAGCAGCTGCAGGCCGGCGGGGTGCTGATCTTCTTCCCGGCGGGGGAAGTCTCCCGTCTGACCCGCCACGGTATCCGCGATAAAAAATGGCACTCCGGCTTTATTAAGCTGGCGGCAAAATATCGCGCCCCGCTGCTGCCGGCGTGGATTAACGCCCGCAACAGCGCCCTGTTTTACGCCAGCACGCTGGTCTCCGACGACCTGCCGCTACTCCTGCTGATGCAGCAGATGTTTCGCCGGCGCAACAGCAGCCTGCCGGTGCGCATCGGCCAGCAGATCCCCTGGTCGAGCTGGTTCGATGCGCAGTCCAGCGCTCGCGAGCTTACCGGCCGCTGCTATCAGCACCTTGAACAGCTGCGCAAAGGGCTGCCGGGGCGGTTTAAAACCGAAAGCGCCATCGCCCGTCCGGAAGACCGGGCGCTGCTCAAACGCGAACTGCACAAGGCCGAATGCCTGGGCCGCACCGCCGATGGCAAAGTGATTTACCTCTGGCAGCGCAACGGCCAGGAGGACGCGCCGCTGCTGCGCGAGCTGGGACGCCTGCGGGAAATCGCCTTCCGCGCGGTCGGGGAAGGCAGCGGCAAAAGGCGGGATATCGACGGGTATGACGACGACTATCTGCATCTGATCCTGTGGGATGAAGAAGACCTCGAGATCGTCGGCGCTTACCGCTTTATGCCGACGGCCATCCAGTTGGCAAAGCGCGGCCTGGAGGGGATCTACAGTTACAGTCTGTTCCATTACGACGGGCGGATGGACGATGTCCTGCAGCACGGCATTGAGCTGGGGCGCAGCTTTATCCAGCCGCGCTACTGGGGGCGTCGCGGGCTGGACTACCTGTGGTCCGGCATCGGCGCTTATCTGGCGCGCTATCCGCACTATCGCTATCTGTTTGGTCCGGTGTCGATTTCTGGCGGATTGCCGCCCGCCGCCCGCGATCTGCTGGTGGCGTTCTACCGGATGTGGTTCCCGGCGACGCATCCGCTGGCGGAGTCGCGTCGCCCTTATCCGGCGTCGCTGCCCGACGTGCTGGCGCAGTTTGGCGGGGAGGATTACAACGACGACCTGGCCCGGCTGAAGTCTCTGCTCGGCAATCTCGGCTGCGCGATCCCCCCGCTGTATAAGCAGTACTCGGAAGTGTGCGAGCCGGGCGGCGTGCAGTTTATCGATTTCGGCAGCGACCCGGATTTCAATAACTGCGTGGATGGTCTGGTGCTGGTGGATTTGACCTATCTGAAAGCGAACCGCTATCAGCGCTATATTGGCGCGCATCTGGGTGCGCAAAAATCGGCATAAAAGCTTTTTCCCGGCTTGCGGCGCGTTGCGCCTTAGCCGGGCTACCGTTTCCGACGGATCGGTAGCCCGGAAAAGGCGCGTCAGGCGCCGCCTCCGGAAAGCAGCGGGCAATGTTCTCCGCGGCTCGCGGCTGATGCCTTAACCGGCTACAAGCCTTACCCCGCCCGGTAATACGGCTTATCGCCGAGGATCGTCGCCCGGTGCATGAGCCGCCGCTGAGGCAGATAGTCGGCGTTGGCGTAATGCTGCGTCACCCGGTTATCCCAGATAGCGACATCGTTCGGCTGCCAGCGCCAGCGCACCTGAAACTCCGGTTTAGTGACATGAGCAAACAGGAAGTTCAGCAGCGCTGCGCTCTCTTTCTCACTCACCTCGACAATTCGCGTGGTAAAGCCTTCATTAACGAACAGCGCCTGCTTGCCGGTCACCGGGTGGGTACGCACCACCGGGTGCAGCAGCGGCGGATGCTTCGCCACCGCTTCCTGCCAGCGCCGATGCTCGGCTTCGGTCTTGTTGTACTTATACTCCTGGAACGATTTGCGGAAATCGTGTTCGGCATGCAGGCCGCTCAGCAGCTGCCGGAAAGGTTCTGACAGCGCTTCCCAGGCGGCGATGCCGCTGGTCCACAGGGTGTCCCCGCCGGTCGTCGGCAGCTCTTTCGCCGCCAGAATGGCGCCGGCGGGCGGCGTGTCGATAAAGGTGACATCGGTATGCCAGTTGTCATTATCCGGCGGATTATCGTTGTGGGTATCGAGGACGATAATCTCCTCCACCCCTGGGGCGTGAGGGTAGACCGGATGGATATGCAGGTCGCCAAAACGCAGCGCCAGATCGCGCTGTTGCGCCGGGGTGATATTCTGCTCGCGCAGGAATACCACCTGATGACGCAGCACCGCGTGATACAGCTGCTCAAACTGGTTGTCGCTCAGCGGACGGGTTAAATCCGCCCCGCTCACCTGCGCGCCAATATAGGGCCCCAGCGGGGTAATGCTCAGACGTTCACTCATTGTACTTCTCCATGCCAGGGCGTCAGGCGCCGCTGCAGCGCGCGCAGACCCAGTTCCAGTAAAAAGGCGATAATGGCAATCACCGCGATCCCCGCCAGCACCACATCGGTGGCGAGAAACTCGCCGGCAGACTGCACCATAAATCCTAATCCGCGGGTGGCGGCGATCAGCTCAGCGGCCACCAGCGTTGACCAGCCCACCCCGAGACCAATGCGCAGCCCGGTAAGGATCTCCGGCAGCGCGCCGGGCAGGATCACCAGCCACAGCACCTGCGCCCGGCTGGCGCCCAGCGAACGGGCAGCGCGAATCCGCACCTGCTGCGCGCTTTTTACCCCTGCCAGCGCCGACATGGCTACCGGCGCGAAAATCGCCAGGTAGATCAGCAGGATCTTCGAGGTTTCACCGATGCCAAACCAGATCACCATCAGCGGTAAGTAGGCCAGCGGCGGCACCGGACGATAGAGTTCGATCAGCGGGTCGAGGATCCCGCGCACCGTCGAGTTGAGCCCCATGGCGATCCCCACCGGTACGCCAATAAGCACTGCCGCCAGCAGGGCGATAACGATCCGCGTCAGGCTCGCCGCCAGGTGCTGCCAGAGCGTCGCATCCATAAAGCCCTGTGGCCCGGCGATGGTGATAAGCTTCTGCAGCACCTGGCCCGGCGGCGGCAGAAACAGCGGGCTAATCAGCTGCAGCGCCGCGACCGCCCACCAGACGGCCAGCAATACCGCCAGGGTCGCCACGCTGAGGGTGAGCTGGCGGGAGAGCGGCCAGCGCCACTTCAGCGTCGACTGACGCGGTTTGTCGTTCAGTACCACGCTCATGAGAAAGCCTCCCGTTGATCAAACACCCGGCTCAGAATGTATTCCCGCTGTTCAATAAAGCGCGGGTCGGATTTGATGCTGCGGCAGGATTCGCCCGCGACAAAGCGACGGCTGAAATCAAGCGGCAGCCTCTCCACCACCCGTCCCGGCCCCGGCGACAGCAGCACCAGCTCGGTCGCCATAAAAATGGCCTCTTCAATATCATGGGTGATCAGCAGCACCTGTTTGCCGGTCTCATGCCACAGTTTCAGCAGCAGCGTCTGCATCTGCTCGCGGGTAAAGGCGTCAAGCGCGCCGAAGGGCTCGTCCAGCAGCAACAGCTGCGGATTCGCCGCCAGCGCCCGGGCGATGCCCACCCGCTGGCGTTGACCGCCGGACAGTTGCCAGATAAAGCGCTTTTCCGCCCCTTCGAGCCCCACCTTCTTCAGCATCTGCGCCGCCGCTTGCCGGCGCTGCGCTTTATCCACGCCCGCCAGCTGGAGGCCCAGCGCCACGTTATCCTGCACATTGCGCCACGGCAGCAGACCTTCATTCTGGAAGACCACCCCGCGCTCTGCGCCCGGCCCGGCCACCCGCTGACCTTCGAGGGTGATGCTGCCGTGCTGATAGGGCACGAATCCGGCAATCAGGTTCAGCAGGGTAGTTTTACCGCAGCCCGAAGGCCCCAGCACCACCAACAGCTCCCCACTCTCCAGCGTCAGGTTGATATCCGCCAGCGCCGGTTTACCGCCGTAGTCAGCGGAAAGATGCGAGATTTGCAGCATCGCCGCCTCCTTTACTTCACAAAGCGGTCAGTAACGTACTGACGATAATCGGTTCCCGCCGCAGGCACTTTGCCCTGCTCTTTCAGGAAGCGCGCGGTATCGACGATGGCCTGATTGACCGGCCCGTTCAGCGCCTGCGCCTGCTCAGCGGCGGTGAGATAGGTATTGCCCTTCACCAGCCCGGGGACATCGGCTTCCGGCACGCCGCTCAGGCGCGCCAGCTTGCTGATGTTGTCCGGCTGTTTCAGCCATGCCTCCGGGTTGGCGATGTAGGGCTGCTGGGCGTCGATGGCGCTTTTAGCAAACGCTTTGACGATCTCCGGATGCTGCTCGGCGAAGTCCTTACGGACCACCCAGACGTCAAGTGTCGGCGCGCCCCACTCCCCAACCTGAGAAGAATCGGTCAGCACCTTGCCCTCCTTTTCCAGTTCGTTAACCGCTGGCGCCCAGACGTAAGCGCCATCGATATCCCCGCGCTGCCAGGCGGCGATAATCGCCGGCGGCTGCAGGTTAATAATCTGTACCTGGCCCGGCTTGATGCCCCAGTGTTTGAGCGCCGACAGCAGGCTGTAGTGGGTGGTGGAGATAAACGGCACGGCAATGCGCTTGCCGATCAGATCTTCCGGTTTGGTAATGCTTTTCTTCACCACCAGCGCTTCGGAGTTGCCGAGCTTTGAGGCAAGCAGGAACACTTCAATCGGCACCTGCTGGCTGGCGGCCACCGCCAGCGGGCTGGAGCCGATATTACCGATCTGCACATCGCCGGAGGCCAGGGCGCGTACCACGCTGGCGCCGCTGTCAAATTTCCGCCAGTCGACGGTCGCCCCGCTGGTTTTGGCGAAGGTGTTGTCCGCCTGGGCGACTTTCGCCGGCTCAGCGGAGGTTTGATACGCCACGGTAACGTTGACCGCCTGCGCCTGGAAGGCGGCGACAGCCAGCGCCGCCAGAAGAGTAATTCGCGATGTGAATGCCATAATGTCTGCTTCCCCTGAGTTGTTATAGGTGCAGTATTTCCGGCATCAGGATGGAGATGAAGTAATTAAAAATTCTGGCTAATAGCGAATCGTTTTTAGAACAAAAGCGGGAAAGGATAGTTGGTTTTGTGCGGTGAGTTAGTGGCAGATGGTTGGCGCCGGGTGGCGGCTAGGCCTTACCCAGCATCCGTTTTGCGCAATATGTAGGCCGGGTAAGCGCAGCGCCACCCGGCAAAAAACTTAGCGCTTCGCGTTAAGCGCGGCGATGTCCTTCGGCGTGGTGCGGCAGCAGCCGCCGATCAGCTTCGCCCCGGCCGCCAGCCACTGCGGCAGATAATCCGCCAGGCTGGCGCAGGCTTCGCCATGATGGTGCCAGGTCTTGCTCACCGCATCATAATGTTCGCCGGAGTTAGGATAGACCACCAGCGGCAGGGCCGTCAGGCTGTGCAAATGCGCCAGCGCCGCGGGCGTATTTTCCAGCGCGATACAGTTGATCCCCACCGCCACCACCTGCGGGTTATCCGCCAGGGCGGCCATCACCTCGCGCAGCGGCGTGCCGTCGCTGAGATGTTCGGCGTCGCGCAGCGTGAAGGAGTACCAGGCGCGGGCGCGGGGATACTCCTGCAGCAGGGCCGCCAGGGCCTGGATCTCAGCGAATGACGGCAGGGTTTCACAGGCCAGCAGGTCGGCGCCGGCATCCAGCAGCGCTTCGACGCGCGGGCGGTGGAAGGCCTGGAACTCTGCCGCGCTGCGCTGATAATCGCCGCGATACTCCGAGCCGTCGGCGAGAAACGCGCCATACGGCCCCACCGAACCGGCCACCAGCAGCGTACCGGCCTGCGGGTTCTCGGCGAGGTACGCCTCGCGCGCTTTGCGCGCCAGCTCGACGCTTTTGCCGATTAGCGCCCGGGACTGCGCCTCATCCAGCCCGCGCGCGGCAAAGCCCGCCGGAGTGGCCTGATAGCTGGCGGTGATCGCCACCTGCGCCCCGGCGCGAAAGTAGTCAAGATGCACATCGCGGATCAGCTGCGGGTTCTCCAGCAGCACTTTCGCCGACCACAGGCTGTCGGCCAGATCGCAGCCGCGGGCCTCCAGCTCGGTGGCCATGGCGCCGTCCAGCAGCACGAAAGGCTGGGCGTCAAGCAGGGCGGTAAACGGATTAGTCTGCGACATGTTGGGGCTCCTGAGTCATATTCCGTGAACGAGTAAGATACCAGGCACCATAGCACAGGGCCACAAAGGGGATCCCGCACCACAGCGCAATTCTCTGGCTCGGGTCAAAAGCGAGGCCCACGCAGGCCACCAGGCACAGCACAAAGCCCAGAACGGGCACCACCGGATACCAGGGAGCGCGATACTGGAGATCGCTCAGCGCCTTACCCTGCTGCAGATGGCGGCGGCGGAACATAAAGTGCGAGGCGCAGATGCTCAACCACACCGCCACCACCGCAAAACCGGAGATCGCCGACAGCGCGACAAACACCGTATCTGGCGCCACCACGCTGGAGAACAGCGCCAGCACGCCGCCCAGCATACTCACCGACAGGGCGGTCACCGGCACGCCCCGTTTATTGACTTTGGCAAAGCAGGCCGGCAGCGTCTTCTCGTTCGACAGCGACCACAGCATCCGCCCCGAAGCGTACAGGCCGGAGTTAGCCGCCGACAGGATCGCCGTCAGGATCACGAAGTTGAACATGTCCGCCGCATAAGGGATGCCCACCTTCTCAAACACCAGCACGAAGGGGCTTTTCTCCACTCCCGCCTGCTGCATCGGGATCAGCGCCGCCAGCACAAACACGGTGCCGATAAAGAAAATAATCAGCCGGGCGATGGTGGTGCGGATGGCAACCGGAATAACCTTATGCGGGTTTTCCGTCTCTCCGGCGGCAATGCCGATAAGCTCCGTCCCGGAGAAGGCGAAGTTCACCGCCACCATGGTCATCAGGATCGGCAGGCCGCCGTGCGGGAACCAGCCTTCGGCGGTGATATTGCGCAGGCCCGGCGCCGGGGAGCCATCCTGCATCGGAATGATGCCGAAAATGGCCGCGCCGCCGAGAATAATAAACGCGACGATGGTGATCACTTTCACCAGCGAGAACCAGAACTCGCCTTCGGCGAAGAAGCGCGTCGAAATGATGTTAAGGCCGAAGATCACTGCGCAGAACACCACGCACCAGATCCAGACCGGCACCTGCGGGAACCAGTACTGCATGCAGAATCCCGCCGCGGTGAAGCTCGACCCCAGCGCCACCGTCCACGTTAGCCAGTAGAGCCACGCCACGGTATAGCCCGTCGCCGGGCCAAGATAGCGCGCCGCGTAAACGTGGAAGGCGCCGGTCTCTGGCATCGCCACCGACAGTTCGCCAAGGCACTGCATCACCAGCCAGACCACCAGGGCGCCAATCAGATACGCCAGCAGCGTCCCGGCCGCGCCGGTGGTGGAGATAATATAGCCGGTATTGAAGAATAAGCCGGTGCCAATCACGCCGCCGAGCGACAGCATGATCAGATGGCGCGTTTTCATGGTGCGCTTCAGCTGCCCACCTTGTTGTTGTGTTGTGCTTTGCATTTTATTTTCTCACGCCAGCCCGCTTGCCCGGGTCATGATGCGTATAAACGTATAGACATCTAAACATCCAAAAGAAGAAGTGTTATACCGTGCCGCCGCTGAAAAAGCAAAGCCGCTGCACCAGGGCGCGCGCCGACAGCGTGCAGCCTGCCCCATTTTTGCGCAGCGCCAGCGGGCGCGCCACGGACTGACGCCTTATCGCGGCAGGCAACGTTCTGGCACTCTCTTTGCAGCCTGTCGTTCAGCACCTTTCTATCTGGCGAGGCAATACGTATGACAGAGCACACCACCACCTTAAAAAGAACGCTCGGCAGTTTTCGTTTATGGGGGATCGCCGTCGGACTGGTGATATCCGGGGAGTACTTCGGCTGGAGCTACGGCTGGTCGCAGGCGGGCACGATGGGGTTTATGGTCGTCGCCCTGGCGGTCGCCGCCATGTACTGCGCCTTTATTTTCAGCTTTACCGAGCTGACCACCGCCATCCCGCACGCTGGCGGCCCTTTCGCCTATGCCTACCGCGCCTTCGGGCCCACCGGCGGCTTTATCGCTGGTTTTGCCACCCTGATTGAATTCGTCTTCGCCCCGCCGGCCATCGCCATGGCCATCGGGGCCTACCTCAACGTGCAGTTTCCGGCGCTGGATCCGAAATGGGTCGCCTGCGGCGCCTACGTGATCTTTATGACGCTCAATATTCTCGGCGTCGGCATCGCCGCCACCTTCGAGCTGATCGTCACCCTGCTGGCCATCTTCGAGCTGCTGGTGTTCATGGGCGTGGTCGCCCCCGGCTTCTCCTGGAGCCACTTCACCACTAACGGCTGGGCGGGCGCGGACAGCTTCAGCGGCCTGGCGCTGCCGGGGATGTTCGCCGCCATTCCGTTCGCCATCTGGTTCTTCCTCGCCATTGAGGGGGCCTCCATGGCGGCCGAAGAGGCCAAAGATCCGCAGCGCACCATTCCCCGCGCCCTGGGCGGCGGCATTCTGACGCTGACGGTGCTGGCGATCGGCGTGATGGTCTTCGCCGGCGGCGTCGGCGACTGGCGCGCGCTGTCCAATATTAACGATCCGCTGCCCCAGGCGATGAAGACGGTCGTGGGCAACGGCAGCGGCTGGCTGCATATGCTGGTGTGGCTGGGGCTGTTTGGCCTCGTCGCCTCCTTCCACGGCATCATTATGGGCTACTCGCGGCAGATCTACTCCCTCGCCCGCGCCGGCTATCTGCCCGCCGGGCTGGCCTCCCTCAACCGCCGCACGCGCACCCCGCATCTGGCGATCCTTGCCGGGGGCGTGGTGGGGATCGCCGCGATCTTCTCCGACTCGCTGATCACCATCAGCGGCATGCCGCTGACCGCCTGCATCGTCACCATGTCGGTATTTGGGGCTATTGTTATGTATATCACTTCCATGGCGGCGCTGTTCAAACTGCGCCGTAGCGAGCCGAAGCTGATCCGTCCGTTCCGCGCCCCGCTCTACCCGCTGGCGCCGGCCTTTGCCCTCGGCATGGCGGTGCTCTGCCTGGTGGCGATGGTCTGGTATAACCTGCTGCTGGCGCTGATTTTCGCGGCGATGATGCTCGGCGGCTACCTGTGGTTCCGCAAAACCGCAGCGGCCCGTGAACGGGCGCCAGTGGATCCTCAACTGCGCACGGTCTCCTGAGGAGGCGGCATGTATAAAACCACACTATCGGGCCAGGTATGGCGCTTTGATAGTCTGAAAACGCTGATGGCGAAAGCGTCGCCGGCCCGCTCCGGCGACGCCCTCGCAGGGATTATCGCCACCTCAGCCGAAGAGCGGATGGCGGCGAAAATGGCCCTCGCCGAGGTGCCGCTGACCGACATTCTCGACAACCCGCTTATCCCTTACGAGCAGGACGAAGTGACTCGCCTGATCCTCGACACCCATGATGCGCAGGGCTTTGCCGCCCTGCGTCACCTGACGGTCGGCGATTTTCGCGACTGGCTGCTGGATGATGCTACCGATACCGCCACGCTGCAGCGGGTCGCCCGCGCCATCACCCCGGAGATGGCGGCGGCGGTCAGTAAGCTGATGCGCAATCAGGATCTGATCCTTGCCGCCAGCAAATGCCAGGTGGTGACGCGCTTTCGCAACACCATCGGCCTGCCCGGCCACCTCAGCGTACGCCTGCAGCCCAACCATCCCACCGACGACCTGAAAGGCATCGCCGCCAGTATGCTCGACGGGCTGCTGTACGGCGCCGGGGACGCGGTGATTGGCATCAACCCGGCCAGCGACAGCTTACCGGTGCTGGCGCAGCTGAACATCATGCTGGACGATATTATTCAGCGCTTCGCCATCCCCACCCAGTCCTGCATTCTGACCCATGTGACCAATACGCTGCAGCTGATTGAGCGCGGCGCGCCGGTGGATCTGGTGTTCCAGTCGGTGGCCGGTACCGAAGCGGCCAACAGCGGCTTCGGCATCAATCTTGCCATGCTGCAGGAGGCCCGCGAGGCGGCCCTGAGCCTCAGGCGCGGTACCCTCGGCAACAATGTGATGTATTTTGAGACCGGCCAGGGAAGCTGCCTGTCGGCCAACGCCCACCACGGCGTCGATCAGCAAACCTGTGAGGCGCGGGCCTACGCCGTCGCCCGCCACTTTGAACCGCTGCTGGTCAATACGGTGGTCGGTTTTATCGGTCCGGAGTATCTCTACGACGGCAAGCAGATTATTCGCGCCGGGCTGGAGGATCATTTCTGCGGCAAGCTGATGGGCCTGCCGATCGGCTGCGACGTCTGCTATACCAACCACGCGGAAGCGGATCAGGATGATATGGACACCCTGCTGACCTTGCTGTGCGCCGCCGGGCTCACCTTCCTGATCGGCGTGCCCGGAGCGGACGATAACATGCTCAATTACCAGAGCACCTCGTTCCATGACGCGCTGTACGCCCGTCGTCTGCTGGGCTTAAAGCATGCCCCGGAGTTCGCCGACTGGCTGGCGAAGATGCAGATTATCGATCCGCACGGCGCGCTGCGGCTCACCGACGCCCGCCATCCGCTGCTGTCCGTCCTGCCGCAAGGAGCCTCCGTATGAACCGTCCCGATGCCTGGAACCCGCTGCGTGAATTTACCGATGCGCGGATCGCCCTGGGGCGCAGCGGCGCCAGCCTGCCGACCCGCGAAGTCCTCAACTTTGGTCTGGCCCACGCCAGAGCGCGGGATGCCATTCATCAGCCGTTCGCCAGCCAACAATTGGTGGCGCCGCTGGCGGCGCTCGGCCTCGAGGCCCTGACGGTGCACAGCGCCGCGCCGGACCGTCATACCTATCTGCGGCGCCCGGATCTCGGGCGGCAGCTCGCCGATGAGAGTCGCGCCGACCTCGCCGCCAGCGGCGTCCGCCCCGCCGACCTGCTGCTGGTGATCGGCGACGGCCTCTCTTCCTGGGCGGTAGAGCGCCAGGCGGTGCCGTTGATCCGCGCCCTGCTGCCCTATCTGCGGACGCTGGGTATCGGCCTGGCGCCGGTGGTGCTGGCGCATCAGTCACGGGTGGCGCTGGGGGATGATATTGGCGAAACCCTGAAAGCCCGCGCGGTGGCGATCCTGATTGGCGAACGACCGGGTCTCTCCTCGCCGGACAGCCTCGGCGTCTACCTCACCTGGCAGCCCCATCGTCAGCGCCTGGAGTCTGAGCGCAACTGTATCTCCAATATTCGGCCGGAGGGATTAAGCCATGACGCCGCCGCCTTTAAACTGGCCTGGCTGCTGGAGCAGGCTTTTTTGCGCCGGCTTACCGGGGTGGGTCTGAAAGATGAAAGCGATAATCCGGCGCTGCATGGTAAAATAAAACCGTTGCCCCCTTTAAAATAATAAGTCACGCGAGCAGCAGAATAGATTTTTAATATTATCTTGTGCACCTGACTTTATATTCCGCCGCGTGCTGAAATTGCCCGGCGGCGCTTCGCTGGTACGGGTTTACGGAAGCCGTGCCAGCGGTTTATATGGCGTATTTTTCAGGCCGGGTAAGGCGCCAGTCGCCCCCCGGCAAAATGCTTTCACCGTACCAAAAACCGTGTTGTCGCCAGCCTTATGCCCTTCCCTGCAGGTAATAAGAATATTGCATGAGTAAAAACGAAACGGACGTTGTAAGGTAAATCAGCGCATTAAAAATATCCATCATACTTCAAGTTGCATGTGCGTTGGCTGCGTTCTCTCCCCCAGTCACTTACTTCTGTAAGCGCCTGGAGACTCGCTTACTTGCCGCCTTCATGCGACTCGAATTATTTAGGGTATATATCTCGTTATCTATTCAACATAACAGCCAATAATTCGCCGGATACGCTGGCGCATTATTCCTCAATGTTATGCAGTCATTGATGGTTAAAGATAAATAATCGACCGACGGAGAAATATCAATGAAATCGTTTTCCGGGAAAGCATCTTTAATGGCCACGCTGGTTGCCGCGCTGGTCGGCGCCAGCAGCGCGCAGGCAGCGGAAATTAAAATCGGGGTGGTATTACCCCTGAGCGGCGCCCTCAGCGGCTATGGCCAGCCGTCGCAGAAAGGGCTGGACATTATTCAGGCCATCACCCCAACGTTAAAAAATGGCGATACCATCAAGCTTATCGTTATCGATGATAAAAGCGACAAAGTCGAAGCGGCCAACGCCATGCAGCGCCTGGTCTCCAGCGATAAAGTGGATGCCGTGATCGGGGAAGTCACCTCCTCCAACACCCTGGCGATGACCAAAATAGCCGACGACAGCAAAACGCCGCTGGTCTCCTCCACCGCCACCAACGACCGCGTCACCCGCAACCATCCCTACGTCAGCCGGGTCTGCTTCTCGGACAGCTTCCAGGGGGTGGTCGGGGCCAATCTGGCCTCCCGCGATCTGAAAGCCAAAACCGCCGCCATCGTGTTTGACAGCAGCAACGACTACTCCGTCGGCCTGGCGAAAGCGTTCCGCACCCAGTTCCTGAAAAACGGCGGCACCATTCCCATCGAGGTCCAGGCCCCGGGCGGCAGCAAGGACTTTAAAGCCCAGCTGGCGAGCGTCAAGGCGAAGAATGTCGACATGATTTACATGCCGATCTACTACACCGAAGGGGCGCTGATTGCCGTGCAGTCTAAACAACTGTGGCTCAACAAACCGGTGGTGGGCGGCGACGGTCTGGCCGCGGATCAGGTCTTCTTCGATGTCGGTAAAGACGCGGTCAACGGCTATATGACCACCGATTACTACTCGCCGAACGCCAAAGAGCAGACCCCGGCGGGGGAAACCTTCATCAAAGCCTGGGAAGCCAAATACCAGCAGCCGACCCATACCTGGGGCGCAATGGCGGCGGACGCCTATAACGTCATCGTCAACGCCATGAACCAGTGCAGCGATCCCCACGATCGGGTCTGCGTGAATGAAAAAATCCGCGCCACCAAAGATTTCCAGGGGGTGACCGGCACGCTGACGTTACAGAACGGCGACGCCATTCGCAGCGCGGTCATCAACGAAGTGAAAGATGGCAAGCTGGCGTTTCGTACCGTGGTTAACCCTTAAGTTGTGACGAGGCTACAAAATGGACGGCGCCATTTTTCTCCAGCAAGTGGTCAATGGAATGAGTCTTGGGGGCATGTACGCCCTGATTGCCATCGGTTATACGATGGTTTATGGCGTGCTGCGGCTGATCAACTTCGCCCATGCGGACGTGATGATGGTCGGCGCGTTTAGTACGCTGTTTTTATTTTCTTCGGTTGGGCTACCCTTCGGGGTAGCCGTTTTCCTGACCCTCGGGCTGTGCGGCCTGTTTGGTATGCTGATTGACCGGGTCGCCTATCGTCCGCTGCGTCAGGCCTCGAAAATCTCCATGCTGATCACTGCCATCGGCGTCAGCTTTTTTCTCGAAAACCTGTTTAACGTACTGTTTGGCGGCAGCTCGCGCTTCTTCTCCGCCCCTGACTTTTTCAACCAGACCCGGGCCTTCGGCAGCGTCATCATTACCAACGTGGCGTGGATTGTGCCGCTGATCACCGTCCTGCTGCTGCTGGCGATCCTCTGGCTGCTGTACCGCACCCGCTATGGGATGGCGATCCGCGCGGTGGCCTTTGACGTCAACACCGTGCGCCTGATGGGCATTGACGCCAACCGGATCATCTCCCTGGTCTTCGCCCTCGGCAGTAGTCTCGCGGCGCTCGGCGGCGTGTTCTACTCCATCAGCTACCCGACGATCGATCCCCTGATGGGCGTGCTTATCGGCCTGAAGGCCTTCGCCGCCGCCGTGCTGGGCGGGATCGGCAGCGTCACCGGCGCGGTGCTGGGCGGCTTTATCCTCGGTTTTACCGAGGTGGTCGCCGTGGCGATCTTCCCCGAACTGGGCGGCTATAAAGACGCTTTCGCCTTCCTGTTCTTGATTCTGGTCCTCTTGTTCCGCCCGGTCGGCATTATGGGCGACGAACGTCTGGAAAGGAGCCGTTTCTGATGCTCAACGCGACGACGACCGCCGGGGCGCAGCTGCGCAACCTGGTCATTATTGTCATCTGTATCGCGCTGCTGGCCGGAATCAACGTGGTTTTCAATGACTACATTGTTCGTGTCATCAGCACCATTTTTATCTTTATGATCCTCGCGGTCAGCTACAACCTGATCAACGGCGTGACCGGCCAGCTGTCGCTGGAGCCGAACGGCTTCGTGGCGGTGGGCGCCTACGTCACCGCCCTGCTGATCCTCTCCAGCGACAGCAAGGTAGACATGTTTGAAATGGCCGCCCCCAGCCCGTGGATCCTCAGCCTGCACGCGGGCTTCCTCCCTGCCCTGCTGATAAGCGGCCTGTGCGCGGCGGCGCTGGCGGTGTGCCTCGCCGTGCCGGTCTTCCGGGTACGTGGCGACTACCTGGCCATTGTCACCCTCGGCTTTGGGTTTATCATCAAGATCCTCGCCATTAACAACCCGCAAATCACCAACGGCGCCATCGGGCTGAACGATATTCCGCAGCAGCCGCATCTCCTGTTCTGGTGCGGGCTGTTCGCCCTGCTGGCCACCGGCATGATCCTCCAGCTGGTGTGGTCGAAGTATGGCCGGATGATGAAAGCTATTCGCGACGATGAAGATGCGGCGATCGCCATGGGGGTCAACACCTTCCGCATTAAAACCTGCGCCTTCGCCACCAGCGCCTTCTTCGAAGGGATCGGCGGCGGTCTGCTGGCTTCCCTGCTGACCACCATTTCCCCGGGGCTGTTCGACTTTATGCTCACCTTCCAGCTGCTGATTATTATCGTCCTCGGCGGGCTCGGCAGCACCACCGGCGCCCTGCTCGGCACCGTGCTGGTGGTCGGCAGCGGCGAGTGGCTGCGCTTCCTCGATCAGCCGCTGCAGTTCTTCGGTCACGATCTCGGCGCGTATCCGGGCCTGCGAATGGTGGTCTTCTCTCTGCTGTTGCTGATCATCATGCTCTTCGCCCGCGAGGGGCTGTTGGGGAAAAAAGAGATTTGGCAGACCGGAAGAAGGAGCGGCGGCTATGGCGGAAAATAAAGTTATCCTGCAGGTGCAGGACGTCACCATGCAGTTCGGCGGCCTGCGGGCCATCGACAACGTCAGCTTCCATGTTGACGAGGCGGAGATCTTTGGCCTTATCGGCCCTAACGGCGCGGGCAAAACAACCCTGTTTAACGTCATTACCGCCAACTATAAACCCACCAGCGGCAGCGTCACCCTGGCGGGCACGTCGCTGAAGGGGCTGAAGCCCAACCAGGTGGTGAACGCCGGGATCGCCCGCACCTTCCAGAATATCCGCCTGTTTAACTCCATGACGGTGCTGGAGAACGTGATGGTCGGGCTCGACCGCGCCAGCCGCTACTCGCTGCTGGAGGCGGCCCTGCATATTGGTCGCTACTTTCCGGCCGAGCGGGCGGCGAAAGCCAAAGCGATGGCCATCCTGGAGGATATCGGCATCGCCCACTTCGCCCATATGCAGGCCACAAACCTAAGCTATGGCAACCAGCGCAAAGTGGAGATCGCCCGCGCGCTGGCCACCGCGCCGAAGCTGCTCCTGCTCGATGAGCCGGCCGCCGGGATGAACCCGAAGGAGACCGAGGATCTGGCGGAGCTGATCTTCCGCATGCGCCATGACTATCAGCTAAGCGTCCTGTTAATCGAGCACGATATGCCCTTCGTCAACCGCCTGTGCGAGCGGGTGATGGTTCTGGAGTACGGTAAGCCGCTGTTCAGCGGCCTGATGGCCGAGGCGATCCAGCATCCGGACGTCATTTCCGCTTATCTGGGAGAAGCCAATTATGCTTAACGCCCGGGAACTGAAGGTCTTTTACGGCGTGATCCAGGGTCTGAAGGGCGTCGATATCGATGTCTATGACCGGGAAATCGTCACCCTGATCGGCAGCAATGGCGCCGGTAAAACCTCCACCCTGAACGGGATCGTCAACCTGGTGCGCTCCAGTGGGCGCGTCAGCTTCCTCAACGACGATATCTCACGCAGCCAGACCCACCAGATCGTGCGTCGCGGGCTGGCGCTGGTGCCGGAGGGACGGCGCGTCTTTACCAACCTGACCATCGAAGAGAACCTGCGCATGGGCGCTTACAATAATCTCGCCGGCTACGCCCGCCTGCGCGATCGCATGTACGCCCTCTTTCCGCGGCTCAAGGAGCGGCGCCATCAGATGGCGGGCACCATGAGCGGCGGCGAGCAGCAGATGCTGGCCATCGCCCGGGCGCTGATGAGCGAGCCGGTGTTATTGATGCTGGATGAACCGAGCCTCGGGCTGGCGCCGAAAATTGTCGGCGAGCTGTTCGGCATCATTAAGCAACTGCGCGAAGAGAATATGACGGTGCTGCTGGTGGAGCAGAATGCGACGGCTGCGCTGGCGATCGCCGATCGGGCGTATGTCCTGGAGAATGGCCGGATCACCTTGTCAGGCGCGGCGCGGGAGATGCTGACTAATCCGGAAATTAAGCGGATGTATCTGGGGGGATAGACATGGTCAAAACTGCCTGGGCTGCGGCGGCGCCTCCTGCGAGGCCGCAACCTCAGGCAGTCTCTTGCTACACAAAGCACACCTCGTTCCAGTAGGCTTCTCGCGTCCTGCGTCGCTCAGTATGTCTTATCATGACGGAACCACCGGGTTTCCACGTTGCCAATGTCCACGCCGTAGAGGCTGGCTACCGGCAGGATCGCCTCCATGACGCGCTGGGTATCCTGCTGTCCGGCTTCACCGTTGGACAAAAAAGCCAGCCAGCCCGTTAACCGTTGCCACAATGCCACTTTCGTTTTCTCCTCTGTCGGGAAGCGAATCGCCTGGGTCTATTTCAACCACAGTTGGCCGGGCGCGGGAAATATTAATTCCGAATTTGCAATCCTGGCTGGCGCATATTACCCCCGGTCCTATCACCCTCTCCCTGGCCCTCTCCCTGAGGGAGAGGGGACCGCCCGGCAGTCGTTGCCGTCCTCGTAAAACGCCAGCGGCGCATAAAGAATACCCATAGGTTTGTTAAGTTCTTTTTGGTTATAGATAAGAATTTTTTCTTCTGTGCCGCCGACGGGCAATTTGTGGGAGCGTGATGTCCACAAAACAAAACAGGGATTCAGGGGAAAAACTATGCGCAATAAAACCACAAAAATCGCACTGGCGCTGGGTATGCTGCTGCTCGCCTCGCAGGCACAGGCGGACCAGCTGGCTGACATCAAAGCCGCCGGCTTCGTAAAAGTCGCCACCTTCGACGCCAACCCGCCGTTCGGCTCTGTGGACGCCAAAACCCACCATATCGTCGGCTACGACGTCGACTTTGCCCAGGCGCTGGCGAAAGCGCTCGGCGTCAAACTCGAGCTGGTGGCCACCAACCCAGCCAACCGTATTCCGCTGCTGCAGTCCGGCAAAGCCGACCTGATCGTCGCCGACATTACCATCACCCCGGAGCGGGCCCAGGTTATTGATTTCTCAACGCCGTATTTCGTCACCGGCCAGCAGTTCCTCGTGCCGGCCGGCTCTCCGGATAAGCTCGATGAGTACAGCAAAGCGCGCATCGGCGCGGTGAAAGGCACCACCGGCGAACAGGCCCTGCACCAGCGTTTCCCGCAGGCTCGCGTCCTCTCCTATGACGATATTCCGCTGGCCCTGACCGCCCTGCGCAACGGCAACGTCCAGGCCATCACCCAGGACAGCACCATCCTCGCCGGTCTGCTGGCGGAAGCGCCGGATAAAGCCAAGTTTAAAATTCTGCCCGACCTGCTCAGCAAAGAAGAGATTGGCGTGGGCGTGAAGAAAGGCGAACCGGCCCTGTTGAAAGCCGTTAACGATGAGCTGGTGAAGCTGGAGAAAACCGGCGAAGCCGCGAAAATCTATGATGTCTGGTTTGGCCCTGCCACTAAAACGCCGCAGCCGCGCGCCTTTACCATAGAAGCGAAATAATATGTTCTCGGGTTTACTCTCCCACTCCGCGGCCCCGGCCGCGGATTTTTCACGTCTGCAGCGCGCCAGCATTACGTTCCGTGATGTGGCCAAGCGCTACGGCGATCATCAGGTGCTAAACGCCATCAACCTGCAGGTCGAGCCCGGCGAAGTGGTGGCGATCCTCGGCCCTTCCGGTTCGGGAAAATCGACGCTGATCCGCTTGATCAACCAGCTCGAATCCTTAAGCGGCGGCGAGATCCTGATCGACGGCAAACCCACCAGCCAGCTGAGCGGCAGCGCCTTGCGCCAGCTGCGCAGCCGCGTCGGCTTTGTCTTCCAGCAGTTCAACCTTTATGCCCACCTGACGGCGCAGGAGAACATCACTCTGGCGCTGGAGCGCGTTCATGGCTGGGAAAAAAGCGCGGCTCAGGCGCGGGCGCTGGCGCTGCTGCGTCAGGTCGGACTGGAAGAAAAAGCGCAGCAGATGCCGGCGCAGCTCTCCGGCGGCCAGCAGCAGCGGGTGGCCATCGCCCGCGCCCTGGCCTCCTCGCCGCAGATTATCCTGTTCGATGAGCCCACCTCGGCGCTCGACCCGGAGATGATCGGCGAAGTGCTGCAGGTGATGAAAACCCTCGCCCACAGCGGGATCACCATGCTGGTGGTGACCCACGAGATGCAGTTTGCCCGCGAAATTGCCGACCGGGTGGTGTTTATCGACGGCGGCGACATCCTCGAAGTCGCCCCGCCGGCTGAGTTTTTCGCCCATCCGCAGCATGCCCGCGCGCGGCGTTTTCTGCAGAAGGTGCTGGATCCGCTGCACCAGGAGAGCCTCGAGTGACGCCGATGCTTGACTGGCACGGCGTCCTGAGCGGGCAGCCGTTGCAATGGATTATCTCTGGTTTTCTCACCACCGTCTGGGTCAGCGTCGCCGGGATCCTGCTCGCCACCCTGCTGGCGGTCCTGCTGCTGGCCCTGCGCCTCGGCGGCGGACGCGCGGGGCGCGGACTGGTGGCCGCGTGGGTCTCGTTGTTTCGCAACACTCCGCTGCTGGTCCAGCTGCTGTTCTGGTACTTTGCCGCCTGGAACCTGCTGCCGCTGGCGGTGAAGGAGGCGGTGAACGACGAACACGCCTGGTCCATTCTGCCGGGCAACGTCTGGTGGCTGACGCCGGAGTTCCTCTGCTCAATGTGGGGGCTGGGGGTCTTTACCTCCGCCTTTCTGGTGGAAGAGATCGCCTCCGGACTGCGCGCCGTCAGCCCCGGGCAGCGGGAAGCCGCGCTGTCGCAGGGCTTTACGCCGTGGCAGGAGCTGCGCTTTATCCTCCTGCCGCAGGGGCTGGCCAACGCCTGGCAGCCGATTGTCGGCCAGTATCTTAACCTGATGAAACTCTCATCGCTGGCCAGCGGCATCGGCTTTGCGGAACTGACCTATCAGGTGCGGCAGATTGAGAGCTATAACGCGCACGCCCTGGAGGCGTTTGCCGTCGGAACCGCGCTGTACCTGGCGCTGGGGGTGGCGATGGGCGTGGCGCTCACGCGTCTCGGCCCGGGAAGAAAACTGCAACGGAGCGCCCGACATGAACGCTAATCTGGCGGTGATCGCCGATAACCTCGATTACCTGCTGTGGGGCCGACTGGCGGAGGGCCAGCCCGGCGGCGTGGCGCTGACCCTGCTGATGGCCATCGGCGCCACCCTGCTGGCACTGCCGGGAGGCATTGCGCTGGCGGGCCTGGCCTGGCGCTACGGCGGGCTGGTGCGGCGTCTGCTGTTTCTGTGGGCGGAAATTATCCGCGGCATCCCGCTGATATTTGTCATCTTCTGGCTGTGGTATCTGCTGCCGATGCTGACCGGCGGCGATCTGCCCGGCGCGGTGACCGTGACCCTGGCGCTGGCGTGGTTTACCGCCGCCTCGGTGATGCACTCGGTGCTGGCCGGGCTGCAGTCGCTGCCGAAAGGACAGTATGAGGCGGCGCTGACCCAGGGGTTCGCTCCCGGGCAAACGCTGCGCCTGGTGCTGCTCCCGCAGGCGCTGCGCAACGTTCAGCCGTCGCTGGTGGGGATCTTTATCGGCCTGCTGAAGGACACTTCGCTGGCGTTTATCGTCAACGTCCCGGAGCTGACCACCGTGGCCGGCCAGGTCAACAACCGGGTGCAGATCTATCCCCTGGCGATCTTCGTCTTCACCGGCGCGGTGTACTACCTGCTGTGCTGCGGTCTGAGCCTGCTGGCCAGCCGGCGCTTTACCCGCCGCGCGGCCACCAGATAAGGCTCACTCCGCGGGACGGGGCTTCAGCGGACAGGTATCGCTGATCTTAATAAATTTGTCGTTATAGACCAGATAGTGGTTCCCCGGCTGGCGCAGCGCCGGCTGGCGAACCACGTCCCCGGGACGCAGATACCACGCGTCCCCCTCCTCTTCGGTCGAATCGCATCCGGGCTTAATCAGCAGCTTAAACCAGGTATTGCCGGTGTTGCTCACCGTCCCGGCCACCTTATCGAAAGACCATTTAAACTGTACCTCGCGCGGGCGCACCACCAGAATGGTATCCATCACCACCACCGGCTCCATGCTGACCTCGCCGCCGGTCGGGCTGCGCCTCGTCAGGTTGCGGGTGGGGATTTCGCGAAACGAGACCCGATAGTAGCGCTCGCGGTTATCCCGCGGCCCATGATAGTAAAATTTAAAATACTCGCTCTCACCTGCCTGCAGCACCAGCTGGCGGGGGGCGAACAGCAGTTCGCCATCCACCGGCCGGGAGCGGACTTCTCTGCCGCCCGGGCGATCGATGGCGCTGACGGCGATGCGGTACAGCCGCGCGCTTTTATTGTTGTTGACCACCCGTTTGCTGGCGAAATCCGCTTCAGCCGGCAGGGAAAAGGTCAGGTTGCCGACCGAGATCGCCTGCGCCAGCGGCGCTGCCAGCAGGCAGCCCACGGTCAGCAGGGCCTTAGTTAATGTTGCGCCACGTCGCCTGGACATGAATCTCTCCTGAAGCGCTGACTTCGCCAAACCAGCCGTTATCGTCTACCGTCCGCAGCGAAATGGCGTTATCCATCGGAATCGAAAATTTCACCGTGGTCTTATCCATCTGCCCCACTTCGCCGGAGATATCGGTCCACGGCGTGGTCAGCCACAGCGCATCGGTCATATCCCGCCAGCTGTCATCGCACCCGGCATCGTAGGTCTGCGTCGTGCCGCTGCGGGTGATAAAAGAGAGCGTCGCCGGGAATGGCACTTTCGCCGTACCGTCATCGGAGCTGAAGAGACAGTAGGAACGCCCGCCAATCACCTGCGCCGGTCCGGTCACCTTGATCAGCACTTCATCGGCGGCCGTTTTACCGCTGGTGGTGACGATGTAGCCGAAATCGAGCGCCGGTTCGCCGCTGCCGACATACCCCTCGCGCGACGGCGCCGAGGTATATTCGTCGGAGATAATGCTGATGCTGAAATCACGAGGCTTGATAATCAGCGTGTTGGAGGTGGAAAACTCATACCAGCCTGACTCCGGCGAGGTGGTGTTCTGAAAGCGAAAGTTGAACAGATCCTTGGTGTTGATATCGCTGATCCCGAGGTTCACCATCTGTTTAAAGAAGTTGCTGGAGAAGAAAACATAGATCGAGTCCGAGCTCTTCATCTCGTTGAAGGTGTAGTAATAGGCGGTATTGCTCACCGGCTTCCAGGAGCTGCCGTTGAGGCTGAACTGCATATCGTACGCCCCGACGGCCGAGGCCAGCGACGAGTTGGCGATCGCCGGGAAAATATGGATCGAGGTATTGCTTAAGCCGTTGGTCTGCAAGGTATAGTTGACCATCTTACAGCTTAATCCTGAGCGGCTGCCGATGGTCTGCGTCCGGCAGTCGGCGTTCCCTTCCCCGAGGGTCGGCACGCCATCGCTGTTGATAAACACCTCCGCCAGCGAGTGGGTATTAATCAACCGCAGGTTCGCGGCTTTGGTGTGGGTGACGTTGCGCACATACCAGTTACCGGAGGCCTGATCCTTACAGCGCGCGCCGCTGCTGGCATCGTAGTTCACCGAGGTCTGACAGGCATTGATGGTCATCGTAAAGCTGCCGCCGACCGGCATCTGCTGCAGATATTGATAGAAGGCGTCCGACATCATGCCGTGCATCCACTTCGCGCCGCCGCTGGTCACCGTCGCGCCGTAAAACCCGCTGGCGTCGGTGGTCTGCGGCAGGATCAGGCTGGTAGCCATATCGCACCCGGCGTACCAGTTGATGCAGCGCAGGTCGGTTAAGGGGTGTGAAACCGGTGAGTTTTCCAGCCACATATCAAACTTCCAGTTGGCATTGAGCCCGGTGTTATAGCCGTTATCGATATAGCCGAGACTCTGCTGATAGATGGTCCCTGAGCCGGTGTATTTTAAGCCGGTCCAGCGGTTAGCGCCGGTCATACGCGGATCCAGCGCCCCGCCGGGGGTGACGAAAAAGTTGTCGTCGGAGTTGTTTTCCACAAACACAAACTCGCGCGCCGGCGCATCCGACCAGGTGGTCTTGGTCACCGCTGCCCTGAGCGCGGCTACCGGCCAGAGCAGCGCGAGGATCGCCAGCGCCATCAGTGCATTAACTTTCATTCTCTTCTCCTGACTGCTGCACCGCCGCCCACGACGAGAGGCCGCTGCAGACCACATCCCCGACCCAGACGGCGCCGCGCGCCTGGCTGAGCTCCAGCGCCACTTCGCAGGTTTTATTGCCGCCGTAGCTGAAATCGATAGTGGGGTATTTCTTATCCACGTCCATGACAAACTCGCCGTTTTCATCGGTGCGGGTACGGCCGATATGGTTGTTAATCCGCGCATTCGCCAGCAGCGTGCCGTCTTCTGCACGAATACGGCCGGAGACGGTGACCATCTGCTTCACCTCTGGCTCAATCACCGCGACGTTGCCCGGATAAAGGGTCAGATGACTCTTGCGCCCGCTGACGATGTCGTAGCTGTCGAGCGAGTTTTTGCTGTTCTGCAGCTCCACCTCATAGCGACCATAGGGAGAGAGCGGCAGGTAGTTACGCTTGCCGCTGAGCGGGAAGATCCGCCCGTTAACCCTGGCGCTAATCTGACCATCGTCCTCCAGCCCGGTGTTGAAAATCACCCCGGCGTTACCGTCGGTTCGTCCGCTGGCGGCGATGTTTTTGCCCTGCCAGCCGACGCTGCCGCTGGCGGTGAGGTTGGTGTTGACGTAGCCGTCCGCCGCGCTGTTGACGTTCAGCGTGCCGCTGGCGTAGCGGGCGTCGAACTGGGCATACGCGCCGCCGCTGAGGGTTTTGTCATCCCCGGTATCGCCGGAGATGGCCCGCGACAGATTGGCGCCGATGGTGCGAATAGTGCCTTCATCAAACTGCTTGCGCGCTGAGAGGTTAGCCATGGTGTAGCCGTTCTGATGGGTCATCCCGGCGCTGAACCAGTTGCCCAGCGGCAGCGACAGATCGAGAGCGATGTATTTCCCGGTGTTGGCGCTGCTGTCGCCATTGTTATAGCGCTGGATCCCCGCCCGCAGGCCGAGCGAGCCAAAGGCGCCGCTGTAGACCGTCTGATAGTAATCCGCGGTGTAGTAATGGCTGTTGTAGCGACGGTCATCGTTGTAGCTGACGCTGAACGTCCCCAGCTTCGACCACAGCGCGTTCAGGTTGAGGGTGCCGCCGATCGCCCGGTTGTCGGCATCGCTGCGCCGCAATTGATCGCCAATGCGGGTTCTCTCCTGGTTAACCCACACTGAACTGAATCCCCCGGGCAACGTGGCGCTGATGCTGCCGACGCTGCTCCACGAGCTATCGCTGGCCAGCATATTTTGCAGATTAACGTTGATCGACTCGCCCAGCGGTAGCGTCAGGCGGGTTTCCCCCACCGCCTGGTTGTCGTAGCCATAGCCCGTAGCCGCCCAGCTCAGGGTGCTGAGCGACCCGGAGGCCGAAAGGCCTGCCAGCCAACTCTCTTTCGCCGGCCGGGTCTTTTTCCCGCTCTCTGACCAGCGATCCATATGAAAACTGCCGCCCCATACCTGCCACGCCAGCGGCGCGCCGGCGCCGCGTCCCCGGCTGAACAGCTTATTGACCCGCTGGGTGCGTTTGCTGACCACCCGACCATTGACGATCACCTCCACTTCCACGTCGTAAATACCGTACGGCAGGCCGCGAGTATCCACTTCATGGTTGCCCATAGCGAAGTTCTGGACGCTCAGCAACCGACCGTCACGGGTGAGATGCACCTCGCCCGCCGCCGGCAGAAAGGCGATCACCGGCGTGGCGGACTGGCTGTTGTCGAAGACGGTGGAGCTGGCCTGGTTCCCCCAGGAAAGGCCGTAAATCTTACCGGCCGAAATAGCGGTCATCGGTCCCAGGGACTGCAGGTTCCAGGTGTCAAGCATCCCGCCGGCAAAGCGGTGGCCGGCGAAATCGCGCTCATACATGGCCTTATATAATTCACTGTCCTGCTGACCGCTGCCGATGCCGTACAGCGAGCCGTCGAGCACCACGTGATGCTCCCGCAGCGCCGTGACGTTGTTCAGCGACAGGTAGCTGGAGGTGTTGCTCCCGCCGTTACGCATCTGGTTGTTATAGACGCCGAGGTTATAGCTCAGGTTGCTGCTGAGGGTGTTCACGCTGGACTGACCGATATCTTCGCTGCGCGAGCGCAGGACGGTGCCCAGCGCCTCGCGCTTGACCACCAGCTGCAGCAGCAGCTGGCGCAGGCTGAGATCCAGCTGTGCGCTGTCGGTCAGGGGAATGGTGAGCGCCTCGCTGAACGGGGCGTTGGCCAGGCCGATCAGCTGCTGGCGGGTCTGTTCGCTGACGCTGGCGTTACCTTCGCTCTCCTCCAGCTGGATCTGCCGGACGCGCAGCTGGCCGCCGTCCAGCCAGATAAAGGCGCTGCCGATCCGCTGATCGTCCCGGGTGCTCTGGCTGCCGGCGAGATGAATATAGAGCGGGACGCTCATGCCGTCCTGCAGCGCCTGGCTGAAGGCCTGCGGAATAATCACCCCGCCAATCTGCTGCGCGCCTGCGGCGGCAGCGCTGACGTCGGGCTGAACGAACAAAAAGATCATGCCGAAGGCAAGCCGCGTTTTCAGTCCTGGGGTAATCCATCGTTGAGGCATCGTCGTTATCCATCTGCACAGCTGTCTATTTCACGGGAACAAACTGCTCACCCTGCCAAAGCGCCACCCGTCCTTTTTTATCCGCCGTGTCCACGCGCGTAAAACGGCGCGATTTACCCGGCATCAGGTAGTAATTCTCTTTACATTCCTTACCATCGGCGGCCTTCAGGCAGGGGCCGTAGGCGAGGATCCGCAGCGTCGCATTCCCGGTGTTGGTCAGAGAGCCGTTGGCGTACTGAAAGCGATAGTTCACCTGCCGGGGCGCCACCACCAGGATGGTGCCGATGCGAGCGGAAGCAGTGGCCACCGCGCTGCGGTTGGCGTTATCGCGTTGGGCATCGCTGAGCGCCTGATCGAACCAGACAATGCGGTAGTAGCGCTCTTTGTCATCCGCCGGGCCTTTGTAGAAGAAGCGGATCACATCGCTGGCCTGGGCGGGTAGCAGCAGGCTGGCGGGAGTGAGCAATACCTCATCCGGTTTGTCCATCGGGATAACCTGCCCGCCGTCCAGCGGGGAAGAGAGCCGTTCGAGATGGATATTGATCAGTCGACCGCTGTCTGTGCTGTTCTTGATCGTTTTGCTCAGCGTGCTGCTGCCGCTGTTCATAAAGGATGAAATATCGCCGACATCCAGCGCCTGCGCCGGCGACACCCCGGCAAGCAGCAGCCCGAGGGCCAGAAGGTGCTTTTTCATAACAATTCCGTCCGTGAAAAAAGCAGGGGGAGATCCCCCTGCTGGTGCATCAGAAGGATCAGCTGGTCCAGGTGGCGTCGAACTGTACGCTGACGTCGCCGCTCCAGATCCCTTCCGGCAGAGTGCTGTAATCGGTCACGGCGGTGGTGCCGTTGGTGGTGCCGCTGATGATGGAGAAAGTGAAACCATCCTGCGCTGTGGTACGGCCGCTGGCGTTGTAGCCATTAGCCAGCGCGCTGAGGTTGCCGCCCATAATATTGTTGGCGGTATCGATCATCACGGTATCGCCAGTTTTTTCCACCGCGGCGCCGTTATAATCCACGCCCACGCTCAGCGTGGAGCCGGAGGTATCCAGCTGGGTTAAGGTGTTGGTGATAAGACGCGAGGTCAGCTTAAAGGCGGTCGCCGTTGTGTCCCCCTCAATCGCCACGTCAAACAGACCTTTCTGCGAGTTAAAGCCTTTAATGCCTTCGGCGTACTGGAACGCCAGGCTGCCGAGCGGGGTCACAACCAGCTTGCTGGTGGTGTCTTTTTTAGCGGTCGCAGACCAGGTCGCTACAGCCTGAGCCGTTACGTCAGCAGCCTGCGCCACGCCCATACCGGTAAACGCCGTTACCAGAGCTATTGCCAGAACCTTTTTTTTCATCGCTTTTTCATCCTGAGTTGAATTAAGGACATGATGTCCCGGTGAACCATTTAAAAAACAGAATTGCCTGGGTGTTACTGAACTAACTTATATATTTTGGAATACAGTTTGGCCTCAGCATTACGCCGATGGGTATACACTGTCTTCACGCTACAATTTTCAATTCTGGCGATCGATTTCGGCTGCATGCCCTGGGCGGTCATGCGGATAATTTTCATTTCCCGATCTGTAATTTTATCTTTCTTAATATCTTTGCGGAGAAACCTGCCATTAATTACATAGGCCAGTTCTTTTCGAATATCGCGACTCAGACCAACATATACCACCCCGCGAATATCGCTATTGTAATACCAGTAGTTCGCTAAGGCCTCTGATTTCCTGGCCGCAATCAATACGACCTGTTTCCCCTTTACCGCGGATAGCCATTCGCTGTCGCGCCTGATAAATTCGTTTAATGAAGCCGTATTGAGATTGATAAACACAAAATCTTTTCTGATTTTCTCCAGTGAGAGATAAATTAATTCGTCGATGTCTACAATCAGTTCGGACAGTCCTTTATAGAAATAGGAGTCATCGGCAGACCAAATATACTTATCGGAACAGCTTTTATATTCCATATAGTTTTTAACCTCATAGTCCTTGAAGTAATCATTTTTACAACGTCACTGCTTGCCAGGCCTATAAAGTTTACTGGCGTATTCGTTTCCTTTAATAAATCGCCATTAAATAAGACACGCATTACTTATCAATATTGGATAAGCGGGGGATTAAACTATAATTATTTCCTGCTTGGCGTTGAATTTAAGTTTTTTCCTATGGAGTGTCAACATGCGGAAAGGCAATGAATTTCGCGCCCAGGTCAATATTTACAAAAACTGAAAATATCAAATTTTTGAGCGCCAGAAAAAGACATTTATTTTCATAAGGTTATTGGTAATATAACCGTCAATTCTTATCTGCGCTTTATATTATCCAGGATCTTCGCCCTATTATGTTAGGAATATTCTTAATGGAACTCTTGAATGGCTTATCAAATAAACCGGATTTAGCACAAAAGAAAGGATATAAATCTACAAATAAACAAAAACCAGGATGATTCACCAACACATAAGACTCATGAATAGATTAACCTGCCGCACAAAATAGTTATGTATATGTTAATACATGCGGGATGTTGAATGCTAAACAAAGGCAGACGCATTATCTATTCGATTAAACAGTCTTCTTCATCAAGATTAAGCGAAGATTGCCGAAGGCTGCCTACGCCTACGAACCGGTCTGTCTCCGCGCCCTCCAAAGCATAGCGGCTTTTCGGCGCTTCGCCAGCCGCCAGCATGCCGCACGCGTTGAGCCGCTGGCCGTCGCTCTTTCACGCCAGTTCACGCTTTGTTCGCAATACCGTCATCGAAATTTCATATAAAGACCTATTAATAGTGGCCAGTTAATGACGAACCTGGACACTCTTATGAACAGCTCTCTTGCCGCGGTGGCCGAAACTGATTTCCAGCCGTTCACCGATCTCGCTGCCGGCCGGCAGCGGAAGGTCTTAAGCGTGCGTAATCTGAGTAAAGCTTATCAAGCCCAGCACAAGGTGCTGGACGGCATCAGCTTTGATCTGCACGCCGGGGAAATGGTCGGGGTCATTGGCCGCTCCGGCGCCGGTAAATCGACGCTCCTGCATGTCCTCAACGGCACCCACAGCGCCAGCGGCGGAGAAATTCTTAGCTACCCGGAAGTCGGTACCCCGCACGATGTCTCACAGCTGAAAGGCCGCGCGCTCAATGCCTGGCGTAGCCACTGCGGAATGATTTTTCAGGACTTCTGCCTGGTGCCGCGCCTCGACGTGCTCACCAACGTCCTGCTGGGCCGCCTCAGCCAGACTTCAACCCTGAAATCGCTGTTTAAAATCTTTCCCGCAGCCGACCGGGCGCGCGCCATTGCGCTGCTTGAGTGGATGAACATGCTGCCGCACGCGCTGCAGCGGGCGGAGAACCTCTCCGGCGGGCAGATGCAGCGGGTGGCGATCTGCCGGGCGCTGATGCAAAACCCCGGGATCCTGCTGGCCGACGAGCCTGTCGCCTCGCTGGATCCGAAAAACACTCAGCGCATCATGGATGTGCTGCGCGAGATTAGCGAGCAGGGCATCAGCGTGATGGTAAACCTGCATTCGGTGGAGCTGGTCAGGGCCTACTGCACCCGGGTTATCGGCGTCGCCAGCGGCCAGCTTATTTTTGACGATCACCCCTCCCGGCTGACGCAGGATGTGCTGCAGCGGCTGTACGGCGATGAAGTTAGCCAATTGCATTAATTTCACTTACACGGGCAACATAATGAAAAAATATATGACTGGCGCAGTTCATTTATCCGCAATGGTCGCGGGCATGATGATGGCATGGCAGGCAGCGGCGGCGCAGCCGAAAGAGCTCAATCTGGGCATTCTCGGCGGCCAGAACGCCACCCAGCAAATCGGCGATAACCAGTGCGTGAAGGCCTTCCTCGATAAAGAGCTGAACGTGGATACCAAACTGCGCAACTCTTCCGACTATTCCGGGGTGATCCAGGGCCTGCTGGGGGGCAAAGTCGACGTGGTGCTGAGCATGTCCCCCTCCTCCTACGCCTCGGTTTATCTCAATAATCCGAAAGCGGTGGATATCGTCGGCATCGCCGTGGACGACAAAGATCAGTCTCGCGGCTATCACTCGGTGGTGATTGTCAAAGCCGACTCCCCGTACAAAACGCTGGACGATTTAAAAGGCAAAGCCTTCGGCTTCGCCGATCCGGATTCCACTTCCGGGTATCTGATCCCTAACCATGCGTTTAAAGAAAAATTTGGCGGTAACGCCGACAACAAATACAACAACACCTTCTCCAGCGTCACCTTCTCCGGCGGCCATGAGCAGGACATCCTCGGCGTGCTGAATGGCCAGTTCGCGGGCGCGGTCACGTGGGCCTCGATGGTTGGCGATTACAACACCGGCTACACTACCGGCGCGTTCAACCGCCTGATTCGCATGGATCATCCGGATCTGATGAAGCAGATCCGCATTATCTGGCAATCGCCGCTGATCCCGAACGGCCCGATCCTGGTGAGCAATGCGCTGCCGGCGGACTTTAAGGCGAAGGTCGTGGCGGCAGTGAAAAAGCTGGACACCGAGGATCACGCCTGCTTTATCAAAGCGATGGGCGGTACTCAGCACATCGGCCCGGGCAGCGTGGCTGACTTCCAGCAGATTATTGATATGAAACGCGAGCTGGTGAGCGCGCGTTAATCCTGCCTCAACGCCGCCTGCTTGCCCCAGGGTAAGCGGCGGCGCTACGTTGAAGATCCCCGACGCATGAAGACAACCCACACCGAATTTGAACGCTATTACCAGCAGGTACGCTCGCGGCAAAAGCGCGATGCCGTCTGCTGGTCGCTGCTGCTGCTGGCGCTCTATTTTGCCGCCGGCAGCGCCGCGGAATTTAATCTGCTGACTATCTGGCACTCGCTGCCCCACTTCTTTGACTATATGGCAGAGACCATTCCGCCCCTGAGCGCCGGCAACCTGTTCGCCGATGTGCAGACCAAAGGGTCGCTGGCCTGGTGGGGCTATCGCCTGCCGATCCAGCTGCCGCTGATCTGGGAAACCCTGCAGCTGGCGCTGGCCTCGACCCTGGTGGCGGTCGCCATCGCCACGGTTTTCTCGTTTCTTGCCGCCAATAACGCCTGGACCCCGGCGCCGGTGCGCTTTGCCATTCGCGTGCTGGTGGCGTTTTTGCGCACCATGCCCGAGCTGGCGTGGGCAGTGATCTTTGTGATGGCGTTCGGCATCGGCGCGATCCCGGGCTTTCTGGCGCTGATGCTGCATACCGTCGGCAGCCTGACCAAACTGTTCTACGAGGCGGTGGAAAGCGCGCAAAACAAACCGGTACGCGGCCTGGCGGCCTGCGGCGCGTCCCCGCTGCAGAAAATTCGCTTCGCCCTGTGGCCGCAAGTGAAACCGCTGTTTCTCTCCTACGGCTTTATGCGGCTTGAAATCAACTTCCGTTCGTCGACCATTCTCGGGCTGGTGGGCGCGGGCGGCATCGGCCAGGAGCTGATGACCAACATCAAGCTCGACCGCTACGATCAGGTGAGCATCACCCTGCTGCTGATCATTCTGGTGGTGTCGGCGCTGGACATGCTGTCCGGTCGTCTGCGCCTGTGGGTACTGGAGGGTAAGAAATGAGCGTCTGGCACATGCAACCGGATCTCGCCGCCAGCCGGCGGCAACATAAGCAGCTCTATCAGGTCCAGGGGCGCTACCTGCGCTACGTCGGGCTGGTGGCGCTAGCCTGCGTGCTCTATTACGTCTGGTTTTTTCTGCAGTTTGGCATCAGCGGCGAGCAACTGACCACCGGCCTGCAGCAGATTGGCCGCTACCTGGCGCGGATGTTCGTCTGGCACGACTTCTGGAACTGGCCGTTCGGCTATTACTTTACGCAAATCGGCGTCACCCTGGCCATCGTCTTCGCCGGGACGCTGACCGCCACGGTGCTGGCGCTGCTGCTCTCCTTCTTCGCCGCCCGCAACATCATGCGCGGCGTGGTGCTGGGGACCCTCGCCCTGCTGATGCGCCGCCTGTTTGATGTGCTGCGCGGGATCGACATGGCTATCTGGGGGCTGATTTTCGTGCGTGCGGTCGGCCTCGGGCCGCTGGCAGGGGTGCTGGCGATCATCATGCAGGACACCGGCCTGCTGGGACGGCTGTACGCGGAAGGTCACGAAGCCGTGGACCGATCTCCCGGGCGCGGGCTGACCGCCGTGGGCGCGAACGGCCTGCAAAAGCATCGCTTTGGCATTTTTACCCAGTCGTTCCCGACCTTCCTCGCGCTGAGCCTGTATCAGATTGAATCCAACACCCGCTCCGCGGCGGTGCTGGGCTTCGTCGGCGCCGGCGGTATCGGGCTTATCTATGCCGAGAATATGCGTCTGTGGAACTGGGATGTGGTGATGTTTATCACCCTGCTGCTGGTGGCGGTGGTAATGATCATGGACACCCTTTCCGCCTGGCTGCGCCGTCGCTATATCGGCGGCGCCGCGGTGCCGCTGTATCAGGGCGGACGCTAGCGCGCCTTTGCGCCGGATGGCGGCTTCGTCTTGTCCGGCCTACTCGTCCGGCTCTGACTGTCTCCAGGCCCGGCAAGCAACGGCGCCGCCGGGCGATGGCATCAGGCACGGAGCTGCGTTTATACCGGATGGCAGCTGCGCCTTACCCGGCCTACTCGTCCGGCTCCGACTGTCTGTAGGCCCGGCAAGCAACGTGGACTGACCCCATAAAGTTGGATGGTTCATATTAAGCGGCTCTCAGAGCCTGGG